>Ga0154089_113_pt1 | contig 122464 bp, 117 predicted proteins | sample DehspFTH1_FD_150125 | JGI IMG/M metagenome (GOLD analysis project Ga0154089, IMG submission 150125) | reverse complement strand
GTCAATGTAGTTATTGGTTTGTTTTTCATCCAGATAACCGGAATAGCCTGAGGCCCCTCCTAGATATATAGGTTCTTTGACGGAGAGGTTTTTAAATTGATCAAACAGCTTTCTGCTATAGAGTCTCTCAAAGAAGATGGGGGTCTCGCCCTGCTGGGTGACAATTACTTTTTCCACGAAGCCTTCTTGGCTGACGATGGTCATGGCTTCGATGCGGGATTGATATCCTACTGCGGAGTCACAGACGGCATAATATTTTTTTCCTGCAGCATCAACTTGATAAGCGCGTTGGGCCCCGATCATTTTCTCGATGGATGTGACACCAGGAATGTTCTGCTGAATGACCGCCTCGTAATCAATGGTTTTACTCGTCCAAAAGATACCATAAAAGATCGCCGCGATTGAAGTTATAAATAATACAGCCAAATAGTAGGTCTCCGGATTTTTCCTTTTCCCTTCCACATCTTCATCCTCATCTTATATGTTTTTTTGAACTGTATGTTTGATGGCACGGACACGCAAGCCACTTAATACAATTAACAACATAAGTGGCTGCGTGTCTAAAACGGATTACATTATCTTAAATTATTCCTAAATCGCGTTAGTTTCACCTTTTTCTATGGTCTTCTTTGTGGAACGATTTGCCAGCCTATATGTGATAATGGCCGGAATCAACGCTACACCGCCAAAGAAAAGAAAGCCCATAGCAACTGCTTGATATTCCCCTTCAACAAAACTGGCATAACCCCAAGCGAAAGAAAACACCAAGAAAAAGTTTGCACCAAAACCGCCAAGTTGAAAACCAATCGTATTCTTTCCTTTGCTTTTCAAATACCACCAAATACCATATTGAATTAGAAGCAATAATATGCCGAAACTCATCCAAGTCAGGACATCTACAATCGTCATCATGATGGATCACACCTCCAATTATTTTACCGGCTCCAGGTTATTCCAGAAATCATTCACTTTGTTCTTAACATACCCGGACTCGATCCGTTCTTCGGGGTCTACCGGGCCGTTGTAGCCAAACCACTCATCGAACTTACGCGCCGCATCTTGAACCAAGGGAACTTGGGTAGCGATTCTGGCAATATCATGATTCCATTGCCCGATCTTATTCCAAGAACATACTGCTATACATACTCCGCAGTCATTGCCGTTATAAGCCCAGAATGAATTACAACGGTGAGCGTCAACCTGCCATTTTTCTGTATAAGGATTCTCTGAAGTACCGCAATCTTCAGGCTGCAGAACACGTGCCTCTTTCTCATGAGAGATAGCCTGAGCCGGGCAACCGTCCGCGCATTTCAGGCAAAGGCGGCAGAACTCACGCACCCCGAAACTTTTCGGCTTGTCAGGAATAAGTTCCAAATCTGTGTAGACTTTGGCGATACGAGCCCGAGGACCGAATTTTTGAGTAATAAGCAACCCGTTTCTTCCGGCCTCTCCGAGACCGGCTTGAACTGCAATAGGAACGCTCATCCCCGTGTCGTTTCCTGACGGGATTGCATTGTGCCCCAGATATCTTAAAAAAGTTGCAAGCTTGTTGGTCATCTCTGCCATCTTTGAGTAAGCCATACCTGGCCCAGCACTCTGCAGAATCGCTGGTGCTGTGCGAAAAGCCTCGTAACTCATTTCAAAAGCTACAGTAATCACGTATTTTGGCTTAAAGCCGGCATATTTTTCCCAATCCGCATCAAACCTATTCAGTCCGAAGACTTCTACTCCCTCATTTTTAAGTAATTTGTCAAGATTATACGGTACATATGCAGTACTGCCATTAGGTAGTTTGAACGGCTTGTGTTTTGGTCTGCACCAGTTGGCGTAGGTCCAGCGGTCATCATAGGGTGCAATACCGACCAGATCTGCCCCCAGATGAATAGCCGCCCTTTTTATATATTTTGTGGCCTCTTCCGCAGAGTTGAATTTCCATTGTCTCCCCTGATTTCGCCTCGCCTCTGCTAAACTATTATCCCAATTATACAATCCCTGGACAGCCACTGGCTCTTTCGCCACTTCATTTGTTTCGGGATTAATGGGATACTGATAAATTACTCCTGACGGACCGCTGCCTATTGCAGTAAATCCGCCAAACGACAGTTCCACCGCCCAGGCGGCTAAAGCCAATGCAGCGTCTATTTGACGCCACCCTTCTTCCCCATCGCGCAGTGGTAGAACAGTACCATCATGTTGAGAGAATAAACTTACTCCCGTTTCGCTAACGGTTGAATTACGCCCTTTAATCCCAAGCTTCTCGGCGTTAATCCGCGGAAGGTCTTTCCCGGTATCTTTTTTCCCAGTGATTTTAGAAACATCATCGTTCACAAATTTAATCGGCGTCTTATTTTCTTCAGTGTCAAATACTTTTTGATAATAAATCTTGTCCCCCGGCAACCGTTGATACTTTTCATCCACTGTGTAAGGAAATTCTGAAGTCTCCTTGATAGGCGCTACGATGTCTGCCGCCTGGGCAACCAAAGGATTAAATGTTTCCTTTGCCACCGTAGCCGTTGCAACAGCGGCAGCGACAGTACCCATGAGTGAAGTTTTCAAAAAACTTCGTCTGTCTAAGTTGTTTCCCATGAATGTATCTCCTCCTAAATGGTATTAATATTTCAGTTGTATTTTACTTCAGCTAAAATGATTGACTATATCTGGAGATACAATTATAAAAATATTTTGTTCGTCATTTCTTATTTATAATGCCAAACCTTAAACAAGATTTTCTTTTCATTTTTGCACATACTAAATTTCTTTAAAACATTTCATGCTAAAATATTACATGAAGAAAAGGTGGAAGAAGGTCTTCTCCCGTAATGGAATAAATTTAAGCGACGGGTTAAAAACCCGTCGCTTACAGTGCATTGTTCTATTACGAAAAAATAATTTTAATGAGCGGGAGAAGCCTTTGGGGCCGGAGCCGGAGGGATACTGGCAGGTATCTTATAAAGTTCCGGCCACTCCAACCACCACTTGTACTTCTCGATTTGTTCAGTGCCATAGCCGAACATATCGTCAATTGACTTGAGAAGCTTTGCATTGGCTTCCCCTCTGCTCCCAATCCACAACCCAGCTTCATGAAACCAAGAATCTTCCTTGGAGTTCCAGGGACAGACTTTCATGCAGCGTCCGCAGGAAGAACCTTCTTCATTGGATACACGGAATTCCGTGCACTTTTTCATGTCGCTGTTCCAACGTAAGTAACCGTTATATTCAATTGGGTCTTTGTCAGGCGTGATGGCTTTGGATGGACATTCATCCGCGCATTTTCCACATACTCTGCAGAAATCCAGCATGCCAAAATCGATTGGTTTATTGGGAAGCAGTGGCAAATCTGTGGTAACAGCCGCTACTTTAAGACGGAATCCGAGCCGGGGATGGGCTGCACAGTCTCCTGTTCTGGTTAATTCCCCCAACCCTGCCGCCAATATTAGAGGTGGCATAACGGCCATATAGTTTCTTGCGTGGTGAGCTCTGGCATTATAGCCGAGGCTTCTGATATATTTTGCTATTATAACCGCAATATTGCCCGTAGCATGATAGCTGCGCATAGATTGAGACGCACTGACTCCATCATAGCCAGTCGATCCCAACATGGTCTCCAGGTGTTGGTCAACCATTACGACGATTACATAGGGATAACGTTGTGTTACTGGATAAACACATTCTTCTACCGGTTGGTAAGCTAAATCCTTTGTGGGATATACTTTATGAGAATAGTAAGCATAAGAAGGCATTTTCCCAATGCCCACCTCATCGGCTCTCAAAAAATAGGCAAGGTCTCTAATATGCTGGGACATTTGCTCCGGGTCTGGAATCGGTAATTTTTCAGGCGCCGGTTTGCCGTCCACTGCATCTTCTGTGCCAACAAAACCGAGAGTCGCACTTATTGCTCCTCCCTGAGGATGTTTAGGAACGAAATTATAAACTCCTCTATGGGCTCTATCACTAATTAGCCCCCTCCGGGCCAAATTAAACCCCATATCAGCCTCATTGGTATTTTTCACTGTCCCAACAAGCTTAGATGTCCCTAACCATTGATCATTATTTTCCGCAAACGTAACGCTAGCTCCGCCATAGTTATGCTCGGGATGAAGTTTCGACCATTGCCCTTTGGCCGGGGCTAAGTAGTTAACACTACTTGGAACAGCAGCATTCGCCAATTTTGCCGGAGCCTTGATCGCTCCTATGACCCCCATTGCTGTTGCGGCCATTCCAGCTTTCAGAAAATTGCGCCGGTTCATTCCTAATTTTTGTTTTTGCTCTGTTTTTTCTACCATGTTATGACCTCCCTTCTAAGCTTGTACTGCATTGCTTGCTTTTTTTACGCCAATAAAACCTAACAGACGAGCCAAAACAACCGCAAGAACCACAGAAATTCCCAAGAATAAGAATATTGCCGTACTTGTTGCTTTGACATGGCCAACGCTGGCATTAATGTAAACAAAGGAAATACCGGTCCAAGTAATGGCATACCATAGTACAAATAAGCTCCAGTTGAGAACCGTTTTCCACATTAATTCACGCTTGGCACGGGGTTTAATGAAAATAATTCCTCCTAAAAATAACACACCGGCGATAAAAATTAAAAATGTGCTCATATTTTTCACCTCCTTCCCAGTTAAGAAATAAATTTGTTCATACAAGTACATTATATAAAACAACAAGCAATTGAATCTTTAAATCGGTTTAAAACTTCAATTGCCTGTTGTAAAATAATTAGGAAAAACTATATTTTTGTTGTTTTCTATTTTTCAATTATCTTATTCTTTTTCCATGTGTTACTTCTAAAACATGTGTTTCATGTGTCAGCATATATAGCTTTGGTAAATCGCGGATAATTATTTTGTTTTTCTTTTTTTCCAAGATATTCTGCCTTCTTAACCATCCCAATACTTTAGATACTGTTACATAGTGCGTCCCCGTAATTTCCGATATATCTTTCATCGATAGGTCAATATTAATCTCTATACAATCGTCTACTTCGATACCACTGGTAAGGCAAAGTTTGTGAAGTAACCTTACCACTCTGACAGTAGGATTAAAATAATTCATTTCTGTTACTTGTCTTAAATAATAATTTATTTTCGATTGATAGTTCTTAAGAACATCAATTACAATATCGTCATCTATACGAAAGATTTGTCTGATTTGCTGCTCGGTAAAAAAACAAACTTGGCTGTCTTCAGTGGCAACAGCATAGATGCGACTGAACTCTGTGAATAAAAGACTCAATATACAATACTTCCCAGCAAAATACATCAACTTTTCCCGTTCATCCTCAATGAACCTATTGATTCTAAGCCTTCCATAAATGACATAACCTAGAGTTAGCATTCTATCTCCCGGAAAAACAACCGTACTTCCTTTCGGATAGGTTTTTACAGACCCTAAATGAGTATACTTAACTAGTTTCTCAACTGGAAAGAATGTATCCGGAACTACTACGTCCAATTTTTTAAGATCTTCTTCCATACTCGTCTTCCTCCCGTCATTTTTTCAACCGCCGGGTAATATGCTGGTTAAATGCCTATCTCCCCTTTCCTCACTTTGTATATAAAAAATGTTTTAAATGTTTACATACATTAAATATTTTACTGAATGTTTTATGGTAGACTGAATACGGCTGTTAAGTCTTTTACTATCTTAAGAATTTAACAATAGCGCATATATTATACAATATTAACTTCTTTTATTGTTTAATTCGCGTTAAATTTTTTATGCCATCCGTAATGCTACCGTTCAAATTGTTTTGACATGGTGGCCCGGTTAGTTATATATCTTCTCTGAGGTAGCAGCCTAAAAAGCATTTCTATTATATAGTTGCAACATTTTTTTGTAACCACATGGTTTACGTTACTTAACAAGTCCATTACTGCACCTATTCTCAATTATGCAGGTGAACAAAAGACAACCGGGATCAAATCCGATTGTCTTTTAATTCTTCCGTATTTTCTTTGTTTTAAAACAGCGCCAGGAAAGTTACATAAACAAAAACCATTTCCTGTCCGATATCCCAATTTATACCTATCGCAGGATCGTTATCTGCGAGTTCCGGATGTTGTTTAACAATATCACTCCAGGATATCAACAATTTTTCTTCTACCATGAAGCGCCTCCTATCAATAAATACCATACTCCTTGACAAACTTGTTTACTGCGATGATATTCTCCGCCTTGCCTGTGATGATTTCCTTATCGGTACAAAATACATATCCGCCGCCTGGTGCCAGAATGTCTACTAATTCTTTGGCCTTGGCGATACATTCTTCTTTCGTACCAAATTGCAGTAAAGTTGCCGGATAAAGTCCCGAAATACACATGGTATCTCCGAGTTTATCCTTGATCTCTTTAGGGTTCCCGTATTCGAACCAACCCATGGATTTCTTGGCAGGCAGCTCTTGTAGGTGATCGTAATAACGAGACCAATCGCCTTCATAAATTGGAACGACATTGATATCCTGGGAAGCAAAAAACTCCATGATCTTTTTAAAGGACGGCCAGTAAAACTTGTTAAAGTCCGATGTTTTCAACATCGTTGGTAAATGCATCGGTATATAAACAACTTTGGGATATTGTTTCGGTGGAACCATGTTAAGCTGGCTCATGCCAAACCTGATGACCAACGGTGTAAACGCCTCTATTGCTGCTAAAAGTTCCCCGGGACAACGTCGGATATCCATGAAGGCGTTTTTAATGCCCCGGAAGAAATCAGCAATCCAATCCATCGAGTGGATAATCGTAGCATCAACAAGTTTGGGCATTCCGTATTGACCGGCCATTGCACCGACAATAGCTCCGGATTGCGCCCCAAACATACCGAATTTCATAGCGCCTTTAGCCAATGCCAGTTCTTTTACCGGTGAAGGTTTGGCCAGTTCGGCGTATTTCCTGGGCAAGATTTTTTCTACCAAAAACTTGAACGGATCTTTGGCAAACTCCGGATATTCATCGGCTGTCATGATTTGGGCATGCTCATCCGAATACTGTGCGACAGTACTGTCACTCAAATAATGAAATGCTTTGCTCCCTAATGCCTGATAAACACCGCCTGGCCTGGGAAAGTAGCGATGAACCATGTCCAGCGGGATTTCAGTGACCACTTTCATCATGGCTTTACGGCCTTTTTCCATATCCCAGTTTGTTTCTGCATCGGTATACCCTGCAAACTCGGCGCACCAGGAACCATACGTGCCAAGCAGAGGTACGCGGTCTGGCTGTTCCAGATTGAAGGCTTTGAATACCCGTTCTAGACGTTCTTGATACAGATTCGCAACTTCACTCATTGATCAACCCACCAACCCATTATTTGAAGAAATTTTAGTACGCACGCCGATAACCAAGAGACAAGCTACACCCATTAAAATACCATCTAAAATCAAAGCTGACCCCCAATTTCCTGAGCTTCCGCGAAGCACACCGGAGACTACCGGAGCCAAAATAGCACCGATCTCAGAAACAAGATTCAATGTGCCGAAAGCTGCGCCACGTAAATTGGCCGGTGCGTTCTCTGAAGCTAGGGCGTGTCCGACCGGACATAAAGCGAAGTAAATCAAACCCGAAAGAAATAGTATAATGGATTGAATAACCATATCTTTTCCACCGGTCGTTACATAGGCTGTGAAGATAAAAATAAATAATGTCATTAGCGCCAACATGACGATAAATGTATTGCGGCGGCCATTGGGTTTATGGGAAACCATATCGGATATTTTGCCGCCCAAAGGAAAACCGATGACTCCGGCAATGGCATTAAATGATATAACAAGAAGCGCCGCAGTGAGCGTTCCGCCACCAAAATCTTTGACAATGGCACCGCCCCAAAAACTATAAAACCAGAGATGCCATAATAAGGGGATGTGTACAAGGTAGATAAGAATAAGGTTTCTATCCTTTAGTACAGGGCCAACCTCGCCGCCTTTAGTAACGACAATATAGCCTAAAAATACAATGGCCAAGAAGGATAAAATGACAGCAATCATTATATCACTTAATCCTACCGTATTTGCCGCAAAATAAATAGCCATAATGACAATCAAGAAAACTATGGAATATTTAGATAAATTGATTATGGCCTTCATGTAATTTTCAGAAACGCTTTTATCTTTCGGCTTTAAAGCAATCCGCATGATTATAGCCACGACAATGGTAACTATCCCCAGAACGATAAACGGCATTTTCCATGCATTTTGACCTAAAACAGACTTACCCGCATTTATCAAATATATTGTTCCAACCAAAGCCGCCGACAGCCCCACAGTAAGCCCGGCCATAACGACACCCATTCCTAAACCAAGCTTCTTAGGGGGAGTCACCTGGGCAACCAAGGAGCGGTCATTTGAATAAAGAACGCCTTCGCCTAACCCGGTTAATACACGTAAAGCAACAAAAACCATCAAGCCGCCAATCAAACCGGTTAAAAGTGTTGTAATTCCCGCCCAGAAGATACTAATAACAATGATTGTGCGATAACCAAATTTGTCTCCGAAGTATCCTCCAGGAAATTGTGTCAGCATGTATCCGGCAAAAAATAAGCTTCCCAGTAATCCGCCAAGGGCATACGGGTTTGCAGCAGCGCTCAAAAAACCCACCTTATTGGCAATCATCCAGCTCACCACCGGACCAGTACATGCGCGATCAGCATATGATACGACCCAGCCAATAAACAACATTGCCCATACCGTATGGTAGCTTTGCCATCCTTTTTCTGTTTGTTCCGTCATAAATAAACTCCTCTCATACTTGATTTATTTGGCTCAAAGATATTTGTCCTCTTGAACCATTTCTATAATTTTTTGTATTTTCTAAAAATTAGTTTATCAGGAAACCATTGATATGTATAATATATATATAGTGATATATGCATATGATTTTTGTATCGAATCAAGAAAGGGGTACTCATGGATATACGTCAATTACGTTACTTTCGGACAATTGTTGAAAAAGGACAGATTACACTGGCAGCAAAGGCTTTGAATATGGCCCAGCCCCCTCTGAGCCAACAACTCAAGCAGCTCGAAGATGAGCTGGGAACGACGTTAATTATCAGAGACTCCAAACGTTGGGAAATGACTGAGGCTGGAATATTGTTGTATCAACGCGCAGTAGAATTGATGAATTTAATGGAAGATACTAAAAAAGAAGTCAAAGAATTCAGAGATGGAATTCGAGGAACGCTACTCATTGGCGCGTCGTCAACTTGCGTTTCCTTACTGCCTGGCCGAATTAAGCTCCTTCAGGATCAATATCCAAAACTTTATTTTAAATTATTGCTGGGCGATTCGCGTTTTCTTGAAGAAATGTTGGAGAAAAGATCAATTGAAGTTGCTTTGCTATTACTTCCCGTTAAATCCAAAGAAATTAAGGCCCTACGTTTGCCCAAAGAGCCGTTTGTGGTTGTAATACCATCAGACTGGAACATGTTTTTTCCTGAGGATACTATAAGCTTACAAGATATTGTTACCTATCCTCTCCTTCTATTGAGAAGAATTGAGGGAAGAGGTTTATATGAGGAAATCCTCGAAAAGTTTAATGCGTACGGCTTAATGCCTGATGTAATATTCGATTGCCCTGATATTTCTACACTGCTGACTTTGGTTACTTTGGGAGTTGGGTTGACCTTAGTCCCCAAATTCAGCATCAACCCTGTTTTTTATGACAAGATAAAAATTCTACATATTAAGGAATCTTTCCTTGAAAAGGAACCTGCAGTGGTATGGGTAAAGGACAGATATTTGTCTAAGGTAACCAAAAAATTTCTTGAGACATTCTCAGAGTAAATTGGAATTTCTCTTTCACTTTACTCCTCAATTATGCAAAGTGAACAAAAGACAACCGGGACCAAACCCGGTTGTCTTACTTACTTTTGCTTAATTTATATTTAGTTCCTTATTCCTTTGTTTTAAAAGAGCGCCAGGAAAGTTACATAGGCAAAGATCATTTCCTGTCCAATATCCCAGCTCATAGCCATCGCAGGATCTTTATCTGCGAGTTCCGGATGCTCTTTAACGATATCACTCCAAGAAATCAACAATTGTTCTTCCATCGTGAAGCACCTCCTATTTATAAACACCATACTCCATGACAAACTTGTTTACGGCGATGATGTTTTCCGCTTTACCTGTAATCAGTTCCTTATCCGTACCAAATACATATCCGCCGCCCGGGGCCAGAATATCCACTAATTCTTTGGCCTTGGCGATACATTCTTCCTTCGTGCCAAATTGCAGCAAGGTCGCAGGATAAAGCCCGGAAATACACATGATATCCTTGAGTTTCTCTTTGATTACTTTCGGATCGCCGTATTCAAACCAACCCATGGATTTCTTGGCAGGCAGCTCTTGTAGGTGATCGTAATAACGAGACCAATCGCCTTCATAAATTGGTACGACATTGATGTTCTGGGAAGCAAAAAACTCCATAATCGTTTTAAACGCCGGCCAGAAGAACTTATCAAAATCAGAAGTTTTCAACATTGTGGGCAAATGAATCGGTAATTCCAGAACCTTCGGATATTGCCTCGGCGGCGTCATAAGAGCCTGACCCATACCAAGCCTGATAATCAACGGCGTAAATGCCTCAATAGCCGCCAAAAAGTCATTGGGACAACGGCGGATATCCATGAAGGCATTTTTAATGCCCCGGAAGAAATCAGCAATCCAATCCATCGGGTGTAAAATAACACCGTCAAATAGCATAGGCATTCCGTATTGCGTGGCAAGCGCGCCTACAATACCCCCAGATTGTGCCCCAAACATGCCGAATTTCATAGCGCCTTTGGCAAATGCTAAGTCTTTTATCGGTGAAGGTTTGGCCAGTTCGGCATATTTCCGCGGCAAGATCTTTTCTACTAAAAACCTGAACGGATCTTTGGCAAACTCCGGATATTCATCAGCTGTCATGATTTGGGCATGCTCATCCGAATACTGAGCGACAGTACTGTCACTCAGATAATGAAATGCCTTGCTCCCCAACGCCTGATAAACGCCGCCAGGCCTGCCAAAGTAGTTATGAACCATGTCCAGCGGGATTTCGCTGGCTACTTTCATCATGGCTTTGCCGCCTTTTTCTATATCCCAGTTGGTTTCTGCATCCGTATACCCTGCAAACTCGGCGCACCAAGACCCATAAGTACCCAGTACCGGTACACGGTCCGGCTGCTCCAGATTAAAGGCTTTGAATACTCGGTCTAAACGTTCTTGATACAGATTCGCAACTTCACTCATTGCTCAACCCACCCATCTCTGGCATATTTTGACACCTTCAGCTGCGTTTGTGGAGAAACCATCGGCTCCTATGCTTTTACAAACAACCTCATTAACCGGTACGCCACCGATAATCACCTTGACTGAATTTCTAAGGCCTGCTTCAGCAAGACCGTGAACTGTTTCTTTCATGCTGTCCAGCGCCAAAGTCAGTACGCCGCTTAATCCGACAATATCCGGGTTTACCTCTTTTACCTTGTCCACGATCTGGTTAACCGGAACATTGATCCCCAGGTCGATCACTTCGAAACCCGCGGCTTCTACCATGGACCTGAAAATATTTTTACCGATATCATGAAGGTCTCCGAAGACAGTAGCCAGGACGACTTTTCCGCCTTTTGCTGAGGACCCTGTGCCTAAAGCTGGTTTGAGCTTGTCCATGACGTTTTGCAGCACTTCCCCGGCGAAGACTAAATCCCCAATAAAGTACTCGCCTGAATCATAGCGCTCGCCTACGAGCGTCATACCTTGCTGACAGGCTTTAACAATTTCTTGGACTTCTGCGGCATTGTCATCTTTGCTTAGTACTTCATCAATCGCCTTGTTTAACACGTCTTCGTCCAAATCGGACATCGCTTGAATCAGGACTTTCGAATCTACCACTTCAAACCATCCTCCTTAAGTTTTTTACAGCTATTTTTTTAGTCTATGATAATAAAATTTGCTGTCTATACAAGTTAATATATCATAGGTAAAATTTAAAAAATCTTAGCGCTTACTAAGGGGGTAATTTATATATTTTAAATTTTCAAAATTATTATCAGTAAAAAAACAAATGAAAATTAGGGGCGCGTGATCTGTTCAAAAATATAACCTAAAAGGCCGGATAAAAAAGCCAGGATATTCTCCTGGCTTTAAGCCTTTGCTTCATATGATATTCTTGTTCCTATTTCCCGGGTGGTAATATATTTTCTTCGTTTTAAAAAAGCGCCAGGAAAGTGACATAGGCAAAAATCATTTCCTGCCCGATATCCCAATTCATGCCCATTGCTGGATCTTTATCTGCGAGCTCCGGATGCTCCTTAACGATATCACTCCAAGAAATCAATAACTTTTCTTCCATCGCGAGGTACCTCCTATTTATAAATACCATACTCCATGACAAACTTGTTTACGGCGATAACATTTTCTGCTTTCGCATCCTGAGGCGCAATAAGTTCTTTATCAGTACCAAAAATGTATCCTCCGCCAGGCGCCAGATCATCCAATAATTCTTTCGCTTTGGCAATACACTCTTCCTTGGTGCCATACTGCAGTAAAGTCGCCGGGAAAACTCCGATAAGACACATGGTATCTTTGAGTTTATCCTTAAGCTCTTTGGGATCGCCATGTTCGAACCAGCCCATTGTTTTCTTGGCAGGCAGTTCTTGAAGATGATTATAATAACGTGACCAATCCCCTTCGTAGAACGGTATGACATAGACATTATGGGCAACGAAGAATTCCATAATCATTTTAAATGACGGCCAGTAATACTTGTCAAAATCCGCTGTTTTGAGCATCGTAGGTAAATGCAGCGGCATAAGAAGAACTTTGGGATTTGGACTCGGCGGTCCCATGTGTACCTGACCCATACCGAGTCTGATGACCAACGGTGTAAACGCTTGGATGGCTTCAGCGAGCTCAACCGGACGACGGCGGATATCCATAAATGTGTTTTTAATGCCCCGGAAGAAATCGGCAATCCAATCCATCGGGTGTAAAATAATACCGTCAAATAACACAGGCATTCCTTGTGCGGCAAGCGAACCCTTAATGGCTCCCTTCTGGGCGCCAAACATTCCGAACTTCATGGCGCCTTTGGCAAATGCCAAATCCTTCATCGGGGAGTCTTTGGCCAGTTCGGCATATTTTCGCGGCAAAACCTTTTCTACCAAAAACCTGAATGGATTTTTAGTAAATTCGGAATATTCATCATCTTTCATTATTTTCGCACCCTCATCGGAATACTGAACGATATTGCTGTCACTTAAATAATGGAATGAACTGCTCCCCAACGCCTGATACACGCCGCCAGGTCTGGAAAAGGGCTGATGAAGCATATCCAACGGAATATCATTCGCCACTTTCATCATTGCTTTCCCGCATTTATCTGTGTCCCAATTGGTTTCAGAATCGGTATATCCTGCATAATAGGCACTCCAGGTACCATAAGTGCCTAACACCGGAACGCGGTCTGCTTGTTCCAGCCTCAAGGTTTTATAAACCCGGTCCAGACGCTCTTGATATAGATTCACAACTTCACTCATTGATCAACCCACCCATCTCTGGCATATTTTTACGCCTTCAGCAGCGTTAGTCGAGAAACCATCGGCTCCTATGCTTTTACAAACAACCTCATTAACCGGTACTCCGCCGATAATTACCTTGACTGAATTTCTAAGGCCTGCTTCAGCAAGACCGTCAACTGTTTCTTTCATGCTGTCCAGCGCCAAGGTCAGTACACCGCTTAATCCGACAATATCAGGGTTAACCTCTTTTACCTTGTCCACGATCTGGCTAACCGGAACATTAATCCCCAGGTCAATCACCTCGAAACCTGCGGCCTCAACCATGGATCTAAAAATATTTTTACCTATGTCATGAAGATCTCCGAAAACGGTAGCCAGGACAATTTTTCCGCCTTTTGCTGAGGACCCTGCACTTAAAGCCGGTTTGAGCTTGTCCATTACGCTTTGTAACACTTCCCCGGCAAAGACCAGGTCCCCGATAAAATATTCGCCCGAATCATAACGCTCACCTACGAGCGTCATACCTTGCTGACAGGCTTTAACAACTTCTTGAACTTCTGCTGCATTGTTTTCTTTGCTTAGTACTTCATCAATCGCCTTGTTTAACACGTCTTCGTCCAAATCGGACATCGCTTGAGTCAGGACTTTCAAATCCACCACTTTCAATCATCCTCCTTGAATTTTTTTGTTTAGTTCTGCAATGCTGAAATAATTTTCTTATTTCATTTACTCGTCTATACAAGTAAAGATATCATTTGCTAAAAACACATGAATTAGTTGACGATAATTTGTCCATAAAAAAACAAACGGGATCAAACCCCGATTTTGTATTTTAGCTTAGAACAGTATCCCAATTCCATTCTATTGATTCAAATATGCTGTCTATTTTGAAATGATAGAAATAATCTAAGGTGTTATAATTGTAAATCCCGTTTTGACCTGTTTAATATTCTAAGGTAATGATTGGCTTCTCTTAATACATGATCTGCTAAGAGTGGAATGATTATTGATTTTATCTTACATGTTAGTAGCCCTTCTGTACCTGCTGCTTTAAAATCCCTTAATGCTCGGGTTGCCGTAATAGTTTCCCGTGTCAGACGTCCTATGTCTGTCTTTTTTTGGGCTGCTGGTACTCTTTGCTCAAGTGAATGAAATTCCCTATCAAAGCCCTCTGCTTTGACTATTAGGCTAGATTCAGTTGGATCTAATAAGTGACGAATAAACTGTGCATGCTCCGCCATTTGCCTATTCCAAAATTTTTCTTCTTCAATAGCCTCCTGAACAAAATCAATTGCCATGTGCCGTTGCAACCGTTCTAAATGATTTATGTAAAATAAGGCTTCTCTTCGGATATGGATTATTAATAAAGGAAAATTAAAAGTGAACAATTTACATTGAAGCATTCCGTTAAGTATGTTGGTTTTAAACTGGACCAATGCATTGGTCAAACTAATGGCTTTCTGATTTAAGACAGTGACTTGTGCCTCCAGTTGTGCTGGATTTATTCCGGTATTAGGGGTTAGTCCGAATTCTTCATTCGTAATAACTGATTCAATAGCAATACCGGATAGTTCCTCAGTAATTTGTTCTGCTCGTAGCGTTTTATCTGTTATTGATTCCCCTGAGCTTAATGTTTCTTCACTGATAACCCCGTTTGCCAAAAAAACAGCTTCCCTTAATAATTCAGCAAATTGGGTCTTAAACATATCCGCTTGCCGCGCGAATGCTGCATCCTTCGCCACAAAACCAGCTTCGAGAAATATGGAGTGCTCTTTCATAATTCGTCCAAAAAAGAGGTGTAATTCCAGGGATTCCCGGACAAAATCTCCTGGCAGTAATATTGCGTTCAATTAAATCCCTCCTAAATTAACTCTTATGCTAAAACGTATTTTTCAAATAACTCATTTATTCCATTATCTCTAGAAATCTCCTCATGTCTTTTTTCTAACGGATCTGTCTAGTTTGCTGTTGTCAATCCTTCCAAGAAATTAGGATATCCGATAATAATCAACATACCAATCCGCAAACCGTTGCAGCCCTTCCTCGATAGTTGTACTCGGCTTAAACTCAAAATCCCTCTCTAGGGGTGTACTGTCGCTATACGTGGCCTTTACATCTCCAGGTTGCATTGGAAGGAGCTCTTTCTTCGCAACAATCTCTCGACTGACCGCTTTACTCAACGCCTTCTCTAAAGCAGCGATATAATCCATCAATTGTTCCGGCCGATTATTACCAATATTGTAAACTGCGTATTGTAACCCATCGAGGATGCTGTCTTTATCTACTCTCTTAGCTGGCGGATTACAAAGTATCCTCATCATTGATTCTATAATATCATCGATATAGGTGAAGTCTCGATAACAATTCCCGTAGTTAAATACCTTAATGGCCTCGCCATTAAATATCTTCTGAGTAAAAGCATAATAGGCCATGTCCGGTCTTCCCATCGGGCCGTATACAGTAAAGAACCGCAAGCCGGTAGAAGGTATGCTATACAATTGGCTATAGCTATGCGCCATTAATTCATTGGATTTCTTCGATGCAGCATAGAGAGAAACAGGATTGTCTACTTTATCCTCTGTTGAAAACGGCACTTTCATATTAGCGCCATAGACTGAACTTGACGATGCATAGACTAAGTGTTGGACAGGATTGTGACGACAGGCTTCCAAAATATTATAGAAACCAATAATATTACTCTGAATATATGCATCCGGGTTCTTAATAGAATATCGTACTCCCGCCTGTGCTGCTAAATTCACCACAATCTCGGGCTTATACTCTTCAAAGACCTCCTTAAGGGTTTCTCCATCTGAGATATCCTCTTTTATAAAAGTGTACTGTTCTTGTTCTTCTAATAGCTTAAGTCGGCTCTCCTTTAAATTCACATCATAGTAGTCGTTCATATTATCAATGCCAACGACTCTGCATCCTTGTTCCAAAAGCTTCTTAGATAAGAAAAAACCAATGAATCCGGCGCTGCCGGTAATTAAATAAAGTTTACTCGGGTCTAATTCCTTATATCCTTCTATCATGGTCATCAACTTCTCCTTTTATAATAGATAGATAGCTTTCCTAACTAATATCCTCACTTAATACCATTATTTTCTGCCAATCGAATAGTATTCAACGCCGCTTTCTCTCATCTCATTTACATCGTAAATATTCCGGCCATCATAAACAAGAGGTGTACGCATGAGCTTCTTATAGTCTCCCGGCTCCAGTGCTTTAATTTCTTCCCATTCGGTAAATATAAAGCAGACATTTGCACTATCCAGTGCTTCTTCAGCTGTCCTTACATAATGTATGCTTTTCTTGCCATACTTCACTTCTTGTTCTAAACCCGTGTTAAAAAATTGTCTTTTAAAGTTCTCAGTACCAACCGGATCATAGGCATAAATATCCGCCCCTTGCGTTAATAATAAAGGTACATTTGCTAGCGATGGGGCTTCTCTTAAATCATCAGTCCCGGGCTTAAAGGTTAGCCCTAATACTGCTACTTTCAAACCATTAAAGGTGATAAGCCGCTGACAAGCCTTCTTATACAGAAGGAGTTTTTGATCGTTATTGACATCGATAGCAGCCTTAACTGTTCTAATGTTATACCCATGCAAAGTTGCCAGATAATCTAGTGCTTTCGTATCTTTTGGGAAGCAACTCCCGCCATATCCAATACCCGCATTTAGGAATCTACTGCCAATCCGGCTGTCATACCCCATCCCTCTGGCGACTTCTTCAATATCGGCGCCGACCAGTTCACAAAGGTTTGCAATATCATTCATATAGGATATTTTTAATGCTAGAAAATCATTGGCGGCGTATTTAATCATCTCAGCAGAGCGTCTTGACACGGATACGATCGGCAAGCCAAACGGCTCATAGATTGTTATAAGCGTATCCCTGGCTTTTTGGCTATTTGTGCCGATAATAATCCTAGCCGCCTCAAGCGTGTCGCGTACTGCCGTGCCTTGAGCTAAGAATTCTGGATTTGATGCGACTTGTACTTCTACATCATTTGCTAAAAAATCCTGAATAAACTTCTCGACTTTATCATTGGTACCCACGGGAACTGTGGATTTCACCACTACGAGGCAGTCCTTTTCTACCGTTTCCGCAATTTGTCTTGCAACTGTTGCTATGTATACTAAGTTAGCAGAACCATCAGGCTGTTCAGGGGTTCCTACACCAACAAAAATGGCATCTGCATTTTTGTAAGCAGATTTATAGTCTGTCGTAAAAGTTAATCTCGCTTCATTAAGGTACATCAATTCCTGTAAATCTTGTTCGTAAATTGGAGATGTTCCCCGTTGCAGCATTGTTATTTTTTTCTCATTAATATCTACACAAGTGACGTTATGTCCTCTATGGGCCATACATACCCCTGAAACCAAGCCAACATAACCCGTCCCCGCTACGGTGATGTTGAGCGGACGTTCAATACTTAATGGCTTTTGAGATCGGGGGGATAACGTTTTAAATGTTATGTCATACATAATCATTAATCATTCTCCATTTCCGTTGATTGATCTTCGGAGAAAAACATCTGGACAAACGCTCTCCTATGTAATCTTATTCCAGTCCAATCTATACAAGAATCAATAAATCATTTTTTTGTTCGGCACAAAAAGAAGAGCCCTTAGGGACTCTTCCTTCATAATATCGTTAACTACATATTAACAATATCCCTGCTACTCCATCTCGATTACCAGTTCAGGTAGGTTGAGGCTAGCTTCACTGGAATTATATTTGGTATACTGGGATGAAATGTTTGCTAAAGCAAAGCTGTACTCTCCATTGCCTGTAATCGCTGCTGTCACATCATAATCAACCCAGGAATCAATTGTTACCTTCGTCTTTGTACTCAAAGGCTCCCCTATTATACTCGGGGCATTATTGTAAGTTAATCCACTTTCCAACCAGGGAATACTGGTTCCATTGTAATTGTTGGATACAGCATAGATAGAACCTCCATCTCTACTGCTTGCAACAGAATATACCCTTATCTTAGCGTTCTTCATCGTACCGCTTAATCCGGTTACATTGAACTTAAGATAGCTATGGAGCGTATATGTGCTTTTACGCACTTCCAATGTAGTTATTGAGCCGTAGTTTTTATTCGGATTTATACTGCTAACCTTTGCATCGTCGGTTGGCGTAAACTTGCTAATCTGGGGTATGGGGTCTACTGATACAGTAACACTCGCTGAACTGCTCACTCCGTTGCTGTCGGATACTGTGGTTGTTATGGTATGAGTACCGATAGTCAAATTGCTAACGTTAAATGAACTGCCATTTCCGATTAAACCATCAATCGATGAGGTCCATGTCATACTCGCACTCAGGTTCCCATCCTCCGTATCACTGGCGCTTCCGCTGAAGTTTATGGCGTCGCCACTCATATAAGAGGCTCCGTTTACAGGACCGATTATACTCACGGTTGGCGCATTGTTGTTCGTTGGTATGGATAACTCATATATTTTTCCGTCGTTTTCATTTGGATCCACATTGTTATCTACACCGCGATCAGTTACATACATAGCCACAGATGCCGGATCGGTACTGCTCGGTCCGAAGCCTATCCCCGAAAGTTTTCGGGCTGAAGCTGCAGAGATATCAATCGTTTGTTCCAAAGTACCGGCTACGGTAACCTCTGCCACAACAGTCCTCGATGCTGTGTCTGAAATGTACAAATGGCCTGTAGCTGGGCAGAAGCCAATTCCTTCTGGATCGTGTACTCCTAAAATTGTAGTGTCAAAGTTTGTCACAAGATCATCACCATATGGCGGTACACCATCGAACTGGCCATTGATACCCGGCTTAATTAGATAAACTTCTTCATTGACACCATCAACGATAAAAAGGGTGTTGGACGAAGAATCAAATGCCACTCCTTCAGGATCGTTCGAGCCAAAATATGAGGTCATAAACACTGAACGGGTGTCGTCTGAAGTGCCAAAAAAACCATCCTTGCCGGGTGCCACCTCAAATATTCTATGCCCATCGTCCTCCGAAATAAACATATGCCCGTTGGCAGGGTTATAGGCAATGCCCGTTGGTTCTTTGGTAAAAGATCTTATATTAGAAGTTCTAACGATTGTACCGCTAAGCGTGGTTTCAAATAGGTTCGCGTTTGCCCATAGATTGGTCATTTCATCCACTTCGGAATCACAAAATAAAAGCGTATTTGATGATGGTAAATATTCGATGCCGCATGGATCAGGACTCGGCGGTGTTAAACTAGAAGTGTCGATGGTATGGTACAGCACTGAACTAAACGTACTTGCAGCCATAACAACCGGTTCGTATAAGGACAACTCAATGATACGGCTACTGTCTGCCAGATAAAGACTTGTTTGCTGCGGATTATCAGTCTGATCAAAGCTTGGCGCAAAAACCAAAGCTTTCAGGTTAGTGAGTTTAAAAGTTGATAAGTTGCGGGTGGCTACAATCTCTCCGGACTGCGCTATTTCATATAGCGTCTGGTTATCTTGACTAAAAAGGTGAAGATGACCGGTTGCCGAATCAAAGGCCAGCCCATGGGGCTTTAAGATGCCAAGTTGCCGAAGATCCACCGTTGTAATAGATGCATTCTCCAACCCCTTGCTGCCTGCTGGCGTGATTTTAATTATACTCGGCCCGGACAAATCCAAAATAAATATCTGTTTTCCGGTATGATCCACGGTCATGCCCTTTGGCTTTTTCAATCTCCAAGATTGAATATTTTGCCGGGTCAGCATAGATGGCTGCAATTTGCCGTCAGTTCCCGTTGGAACCAGGACAAGGCTCTGTCCGCTTTGTTCTAAGATCAACAAGCCGCCAAAATCCTCATCATATGCGGTATTTACAGAGTCCAGTTTGGCAACCGGAATACGAACTGATCCTTCAAGTTTTTCATCCATCGTAACTGACAATAAATCAGTAAATTGTGAGAGTGATGGGTCCGATGGATTCGTGTTCATAACCTCAAATTGATTTGTTTTGGGTAGGAAGGTCAGCCCCCCTAGGTTTGGAATCCCGATATTCATTGTGTCGATTACCCTGACCTTATGAAAAAAACCACCTTGACCCTGGGGTTTTTCAGCAGCATAGGTAATGGGCGTTATCCAAGTAAGCACAATAACCATGGCAAGACATTTTGACATTGGTCTCCAGAAATGCCATTTGTGGGTTCTCATTTATTATCCTCCTTATCTTTCATTCAATTATTTTTTATATTTGCAATCTTCTTTTCCATCACTTCCATTGAAGAAGAAAATCGCCTTCATATCATAGTTATGCTATTAAACTTTGTCCTTATTATTGGTATTTGCCAGACCATACTTATTTCTTTATAAAATTAAAGATCATCTTAATATCTTTACGCTTGATTATCAACATATCTAATAACGGTGTTCTTGTTTTCAGACAAAAATATACTAAAAAGCTTATCCCACAAACTATATATGAAGCAAAAGAGGCAGCTGCAGCTCCCATTATGCCATATGATGGAATAAGGATAATATTTAAACTCACATTTAAAATTGCAGCTATACCTAAAAGAACCAGATTCACATTTTTATGACCATTCACCACATTGTATGAATAAACCATTTTGTAAAATACCATACCTAAAACTCCTGCTAATAATATCATCGTAACAAAATAGGCACCGCTAAATTCAGCTCCATATAATAGACAAATAACTGGTTTGCCAAAAAACACGGCAGCTAGAATAAAAAGAAGCATCATAAAAAATGAGATCCTGCTAATTTTGACCACTTCTTCAGCCGTTCTTCCTTTAGTAAGCTTAGATAGTAATATATCTTTAAGCGCATCCGGTATCATCCATAATTTATTTGCTAACAGTACACCCAGCGAGTAAATACCTATTTGAGCCATATCTATGTTGAAATATTGTAGAATAAGCACATCAACCTTATAATTTATTTCCATAAAAATAACTGTAACCATTGGAACAATGCCGTATTTTATATAGGGAGAAATCCCTTTCAAATTGGGACGAATAGTTTTAACTTTGATTTTTAAATTTGAAACTGCAATGATAAAGTAGACTAAATGTTTTACTATTAAGAAAGTGATACAAAGAAAATAGTTTGCTGTTGTAAAGATCATTAGAATAACAAGAAAAGCGATATCAAACAAGTCAAGTCGAATACTGGCAGTATTTCGCAATTTAGGATTTTCTATTAAGACCACATAGTTTAACTGCTTAATTCCCATCAGTAATGGGATTAGTAAAGTTACAACTTTAAGATCCGTCGGTAAATCCAAAAGAAAAATTAAGATAGCACTTATAATGATGTAGAGGAAAAACAGTCCAAAAACATAATTGATATATTCTCTATAAATATCCTGACCAGTCTTTTTTTTAAAAAAAGGATACGCCTGATATACACCAAAACAGAGAACTAAAGAAATCAATCCTGCATAATTCAAAATAACAGAAGCCTCACCCCTCAACTCCGCCCCTAAATACCGGGTATAGAGTATGGAATGGACTAACCCTGTCATTACGCCAATAATTCTGGCTAACATGGAAAAAACATATGCGTTATCTGTCAGTTTACGTATAGTTTTTTCGAAAATCATTCGTATTGGTTCCTTTGACTTAATAAGTTTAACATTCTTTGTATGTTTATTTGTATTGGTTTATCCGTTTCAAGATCAATAATCGGCCATTCTTTTTGGATGGTTTTTACTTTGTTGCGTACTGCAATAAAATTAATTTCTGTTATTCGCAATAACTTTTTCAAGTCCAAATCATTGCTAATTACATCCAATCTTCCTGTGTTTTTTTTTCTGATGTGTATCCGTTTACTGGATAATTCTATGGGTACATTGCAATTTACGATATAAATCTTGCTCTCAGCTTTTAAGATAGAAGTGAAACACCGATTAAACCTTTCACAATGTTTTAACTGATCAAATCCTAATAATGAAATTATATTTTGAATTAAACCATGATCACATAAAATGAAATTATATTCTCCGGTTTTCAAGCACCATCGATAGATCAAACTAATTCTTAATGCAGCCCAATATATAAATAATGTATTTTCTTTTTTTCTTCCTATTACTAAAAAAAATCTTATGTATTGAAGAAATAACGGCCATTCAAAACATCTAATTATGTTTTTAAATGGGTGCTCTTTAAATATATGATAAGCTTCACCGAATAGAATGACGCGATATCCCCTTCTAATTAACTCTTCCTTTAATTCTCTTGCCAATGTTGTTTTACCGCATCCTGCTAACCCATTAAATTCGATTATCTTTGTTTCCGCAGGTTGTCCCATATTAATTCTTTTATCTCCTTTATCTCTTTACCATATTCCATGGTCGAATCAATGTAATACACTTTTGAATATTCAAATGATAAACTTTTAACTATTTCATGTTTTCTTTTTACGGTATCAAAATCTTCCTCTGGTTTTCTTTTGATCGATATTTCAGGTGGTAAAATCAGTTTAAATACAAGTCCAGGAACAATTTTTTCAGCCCTGATAAGATAATTCTCTTCCACTTTGGCACAGTAAAGTATATATTTTTTTAACAATGGATTGCTAATTTTATCTACATAGTTAACTCTAATCTTAGGACCATCATTAATACCAAAATGCTTTGTTTGGGGATATCTGTCAAAGATAGCAATACCTCCGCACAGAACATATTTTTTTGCTTTGTTGAGCGATTTATATGTTCTCCTGGCAGCAGATATATGATTACTTAACGTAAGTAAAGCAGATAACACAGCTACTATTTTATAGATTTTTTTGTTTTCAATTTTTTTCTTTAAAGTTTTTTGCCATGAATAATAGTGTTCTCCACTGCCAAGATAAAACTTATTGGCATCTAACTTCCATGTTAACCATTCCAGTATTTCATCCGTCACAGTACTTTTTCCTGAACCATCCTGCCCAATAAACGCTATCATCATTCCACCAGTTTGGGGTGTCTTTTTATAGATAATTAACCTTTTAACTTTTTTTCTTAATAAATTCCTGATAGGAAGCACGATATTAAAATAATTTTTCTGCACAAGTGACGTAAATGTGCTCATCGTACAACAAGGTATCATACTTTTAGTTATATACTTGTGTAATGACAAAAAGTCTTCGGAAGTAAGGGTCTGTCTTTCAATAAATTCTTTTAACAACTTGTCACTACCATAAAATTTTTTTATTAAAATTGTTAATGGTGTTAAGTTAATTCTTTTTTTTAAATAAGTTATTTCTTTTAAAGTGCCGATGTCTAATTTAAAATTGCCTCTTTTTGCAGTGTAAATCTTCTTTAATGATGCTTTCAGGGCAATACGTGTATACAGGGTCATGATCTCCATATTTGGCTCCATGATATATACACCTGTACGATTGTCTTTAATTCTTGTGTCAAGAGCCTCCTGCGACCAAGGTAAGTTATATTCTTTCAGACCTCGATGGCCGGTTATGATTTGGTAATGTAGATGAATATGGATCAATCTGCCCGTTTGGGCATCATAGCCAATCCAATCATCTACGCCTGGATATCGAGAACCGTATTGTGGATTACACTCAATAAAATTTAAGTTCCTCAGTATGCTTTCACAGTGATTTTTGTTGTCCAAAGAAACAAGTACATCTAAATCTGTCAAACCATTTAGACCTTCTTCGAGGTGCTCATTGCTTTTCCAATGGCAATAATGTATTTTGCTGTTATTCCAGTTAAAAAAAAGCTGTTTTGATATCTCTAGCATCTTAAACCGCCCCCTTTTCCGTTTACCTTTTCTTCTTGTCTAAAAAGTAAAGTCCAGGTGAGTGCCAGGATAATTTGCGTATATATATCGATATAAGATACCATCCCATATTCATTTACAATAATGGATACCAAGATGGTGACCATGATCAATTGTAAGGGGGCAAGCCTTTTTTTAAGGCGAACAGCTTTCTCCAACATCTTGAAATATATAAAATAATAGATTGCTGTTCCAATCATCCCCAGATCAACTAACAGTTCAATATAATTATTATGAGCATAGACACCGGTTGTTCCGGCATAAGTTTTCATTGTTCCAAGCAGACTCATATAATTGTTAATACCATAACCAATCCATGGCTTCATCTTAAACCATTCCAGGCCCCACTCGATCATCTTTAACCGCATGCTCGTACTTCCATCTGTTTTACCAGTACCAATAAATCCATAGATCAGCGTCTCAAAGCGAGAACCAACCATGTCGTAGACAAAGGGAATATTCATAATCGCATAAAAGGCTACACAGACCAACCCAATTGCGAGCAGGGCATTTCTGAGGCGTTTTAAAATATTACTTTGACTGAAGATGTAATACAAAAGTAACGGAATCAGCATAAACAATATGGCTTTCCTCGATCCGGACAAAATTACAATCCCTGTATTCAAGGCCATACTGAACAGGTAAATGATTCTATATTTTTTACCTGTCAAAAATAAATAAGCACCCAGCACAACTGCGATCCCGGCACGCATCCCGATTAAATTGGAACTCATTATACTATCCAGGTTTCTGGTATCCTGAAACGCAAGAAGCCCAAAAGACATAACAACTCGCATTTCCAGAATCATTGGGGCAAAGACCATTGTATTTAATATCAAAGTAATCCTGTCAGTTTGATTTTTAATATACACAAGCAGACAATAAATTCCGATAAAATTCAGTACCAACGTCTGGTAGCGATAAGCAGCATTATCGATAGAAAGTGCCCAAGAAAAGGATAACCCTGCAAATATGCTAAAGGCTAGCATCCATTTTACATAAGTATTAAGATAGAGTTTTTGTGACTTCATAATATAGATAATGCAGGGGATAACAAGTAAGACTTTAATCAGCCTTAACAGATTATCTCCTGGGTCCAGCACTATAGAACCAAAGATGTATAAAACGATCAAAATATCCACTATTTTGATTCTATTCGATAAAATCATGTATCACATCATCCGTTCCCATTCAGTTACTATTTTACCCACTGCCAAATCTAAACTGACTTTTGTAGCATTCCTGGAAATAGCAGCTGCTTTCTCTGGGTTTTCTATGATATATTTCATTGCTTCAAACATGGCCTTCACATCTCTCACCGGAACCAATATCCCATTCTCATAGGAATTAATCATCATTCTCGCTCCGCCGCAAGGGCAGTCAGTGACAATACATGGGAGACCGATGGCCATCGCCTCGATCATAGAGTTGGAAAGGCCTTCGTAATCCGAAGAGGAAACAAACATGGTACACTCGATTACTTTTTCATGTATATCTGGAATGCTTCTGTGCACAGTAATGCAATGCCGTAAGTGTTTTTGATCAATATAGGTTTCTATTCGATTCCTTTCACTGCCGTCTCCATAAAGGGATAGCCTATATTCGGGGTACTCCTTATGAAATAATGCAAATGCATCAATCAACAGCAAGAGGTTCTTTTGCTTTTCTAAACGTCCAAAATTAACGATTTCTTTTCTTCTTTCTCCCCAGAACAATTCCGGCAGTCCTTCCATAATAGGGTTGGCAATAACAACTGTTTTCTCTTGAACCGCTTTTGGAAAGTAGGCCTTAGCACCCGGTGTCTGGCATACCAGACCGTCTGCCCATCGATATAGAAAGGATCTGAGGGGTTTAATCATTTTTTTATTATCCTGTTGGGTCGGATCATTTCTTTCGGAGATAATTATTTTATTTTTCAATCTCAAACCCGCAATGATCGTCTGCATGTTAACAAAGTATTCGAAGGCAACGATAGTAGCACCTGGGTTGTTTTTAAATACGTTTCGCAGTTGCCGAATCCTGTCCAATTTATTGATCAGTTTTTGTGTATATCTTACTTTTAAAAAGATTTGCTCAACCCATTGATTCATTGGATAGGTTTCATACCTGTTATTAAAAGCGTATACCGAAACATGATACCCTTTTCCTGCAAAGGCGTTTGCTAAAACACTGATAACGCGCCCCGCACCCCCGTTGGCTACTTCATTGCTGATAAAGATGATACGATTTGCTTTTTCCATCATTTATTTCATCACCTCCTCCAACTAACTTATAATAAATTTCTTTTAATTGCTTGGCATTTTCCTGAATATCAAAACCAGCCGCCTGGATTTGCTCTAATACACCCTCTTTTATCTTTTCTCTGTCAGGGATTTTTATGGAACGAATCTTTTCGGCCCATGCAGACGGCCCTTCTTGCAGCGGCATATAGGTAACCAAATCTGTTAATTTACATTCTTTTGTGATTACGTCAGAAATCACACAGGGCAGACAGGCAATCTGCCACTCTAACACCACGTTAGGTAAGCCTTCGAATCTAGACGGAAAGATCATAATATCCATTGCTTGCAGCATATCAGCCATATTGGATATACTCCCGGTAAAAATAACTTGTTCTTCTAATTCATACGCTTCAACCATTTTCTCTATCTGTGGACGAAGTGAACCCTCACCTATCAAATAAAGTACATAATGTTTATCTTCACAAGCCAACTCCTTGAATATCTTAATTAAATATTCATGATTTTTTTGATAATTGAAGTTGCCGGCATGCCCTATAACAACCTTACCGGTTAATTTTAATTTTGTTCGTAGCTCAATTCTTCTGTTTGGGTTATAAGCAAACTTTGAGATATCTTTGCCATTAGGGATTACTCTGAAATCTTTATTGCCAAAGAGCCATTTGCCCGCTTGAATACCACACGCAAAGCCCTGTGTATAGGACAAATTAAATAACGGCCGCAGTAACTTATTTAATCTAGGATAATTCGTACATGTATTACGACTATGGGCAATCCTTACTTTACAACCCGCCAATTTAGCAGCCCACATCTCGATAGCTAATGTGGTACTATTGCCATGAGCATGAACAATGTCATATTGATTTCTTTTTATCAAGCGGCGCAAAGCTAAAAAATACCGGAAAGTTTCCTTCATTCGTAACGGAAGCACATGTATGCCGCATCCCATCTCTCGTATAATCCTAAGCATCTCCGGATGAAAGTTCTGGCTGACTAAAGCAAAGTCAATCTTCATGTCGGAGCGTTCTGTTGCTTCCAAATAAGAAGTGATACTATTCGTGATGCCTTCAAAATCTAAACCAATGGTATTTAAAATTAAAATTTTTAACATAGTGATCATTTTTTCTTTGAAATTAAGTTGATCATTTTCTCAGTATCATCTCCAAAAAAGCTGCAACCATTGACCATCTGAGGAAACCATATTGATTGAGAACTAAGATTACACTCAATAATTACCACATTATCATCCTTATCTATCATAAAATCCCATGAGATTATACCAATTCCGGGAATACGCCCATGTAACCTTTTAGCAGCATTAATAATTTGCAAAGTTGAAGAGACGCTGTATCCTTCAAAAACAACACCTGAATCCGGATGCTTATAAAATCTATCTTGCATTTCACTGAATCCGACCTTATTTAAAATTCCATGATCTGTAAGACCAATCATAATACCTCCAGCGTGAAGATTATCAATAAACTTCCCTCCTCGTCCAATACGTAAGGCAAGCGGACCATGATGTACAGAATTATCGACAATATATGTAATAATTCGTATTGTATTAATCGATTTGTCATAAAGTCTTGCATAATCAGAATGTGCGACTAACTTTTCTTGGATGATATAATTATTATTTAATTTTATAATGATGTTTTTAACACTCTCCCCTGATAATAAATCTATACCATTTTGGATATTATGCATGGTTATACCGATACCGGAGTTAGTGTTAATGGTTGGCTTAATAACAATATTCCCCACATCTTTTAGGACCTCTAACATCTTTTCTTCAGTTATTATGTTGTGACTTCCATCATAAAGATAACCCCAGGCATTCGAGACAATTGTTTTGGGTACTTTAACCTCATCATCTTCAAATAAGATTCCTAACAAATTTTTATCACATAGCACTCTGCAAACATGTCTTTGGTTCATCACTAATTCTAATTTTGTTGTAAATAATATTTCTGGAAAGTATTTAGCATCAAATTGACCCATATAACTTTGGTATAATCTGTTCCAGGTCCTTGGTATTTTCCTGCCATATGCCTGCTTCCACATTCTATCAATTTCTTGAATCTGATGAGGTTGCAGTTGAATTTCTGAATATAGTTTTTTCTTCTTCCTTATGTTCTTCATCTCATGAATCCAGACGACCAATATCCATAATAGGCGTAAAATTAAATCCATAAATTTTTCAAACCAAATATAGAATTTCATAAATTTACTCCTATAAGTTCACTTTTGTCAGGTAATTTAATCCAACTTCCCATCTTGACATCAAATTCATAAGGCTTAATATTTGCAAATCCTGCACTACAGGTAAAGGTTATTTCACCTAAGTACAATTTATCTCGAATTATGTAAAAGTCTATCCGTGCATGTAAGAAAGGTTTTGCTAATATCTTCGTAATTTCTACCATCTCATCATAATGCTTTGGTTTGGCCTGATAATCTATTTCAGAGGGATATCCATATGAGACTCCGTTCATCTTATTCCAATCAGCATCATACATTGTCATCTTATGGTTCGTAAACCTATCCGTATGTATTGCGGTAAATTCAATACCACCGGCGCCATTGATATTATTAAAATAGTACAATTTATAATCAATAGGTAAAGTATCACCGTCTTCCGACAAGAACCTCTCAATGATAATTCTTGGTCTTACTTTTCTATAGAACCATTCTCCATAGCAAGGAAGATATTTATGTTTTAACCATTTATTTAACTTTTTTGTTGTACGTTCGATATTTAATTTATCTTTATTTCTGCAAATAATATTTAGTCCTGAGCCATGGGTTACTTTTAATACAAATTGCTTTGGAAGTTTATCGAAAGGTATTTTATTTGCATCAAAACCTTCCCATAGTAAATCAACTAGAATCTCTTTGTAACCACAATCTTCAACATACTGGCGAACAGTATATTTGTCTGCACAAATGGGAATTAAATCATTTCTATAATAAAGTTTTATCCAATTTATTTTTTCATTAAAGGTTCTAGGATTAGATAAATTGAGTTTGTAACCTTTTTTCAGAAAAAATAATAATTTTAATTCAGTTGTTGGATTTATTTTAAAAAGAATATTCATTGGTATTAATAAAATGTTTTTTAATGTTTGATTCATTTAATGTATCCTCACTTCAAGTTTTCCTGAATAAATCCGTCAATCAAATCGATAATCGCGTTTGGATTTAAATTTTCCCATTTTACCACATCAGCAGTTCCATCTTTATAAGATTTAATGGCATCATATAATTCATCTATTTCGAAGACAGCTAATATATATTTATTTTCTGCAAAAGCTTCATTGGTTTGTATTTGATGATCATCGATATGCTCCCCATACCTTGCTAATCTTGTCACGCCTATTACTTGTTTGCCTTTATTTAATGCTTGTATAAATGAACCCGTAGCTCCGTGAGAAATTACGATTTGGGCCTCATCAATCTTTGATTCAAACTCATCACGATTTAAGAAATCTTTATAGGCAAAGTGTCTTGGAATATATTTGGACGTGCCTATTTGAGCAAAAATTTCTTCATCTATCAGGCCTTGTTCGATGAGCTCGTCTAACTTTTTAAACAACCTGTCAAAAGGATAGTGCCTTGAACCCACACAAACGAAAATCAATATAGGCACCCCCCGTAAACAGCATTATCATAAAACTGCTTTTGGGACTCCCATTGTACAATGAAAAGATCTGTGTGCTTATGCATCTTAAGACCTGCTTGAGTAGGCATTTTTGCCCGGGCAAATGTCTCAATAAAGACAAATTTTTTTTTACTAACCCGAGATAAAAAATAAAAAGGATAAGCTACGATTGTCCCAGTGGTAATTACAAAGTCGGGTTTTTCTTTTATCCATATGAAAAGAACCATTAAGCTATTGGCGATCATTTTGGGGATCATAAACTTATCCTTTAAATCAGTTTGATACATCAGGTACTTAGCATCACACTCAAAAATCGTCTTCTCAGAAACATAAAAGCCATCGTATTTATCTAGCAGAGGCTGTAATCTCTTCAACTGTTCCCAATGCCCCCCTGAAGACGAGACCAAACATAATTTAGGACGTTTTACTCTTATATCTTTCATGTTCACCTAACACGCACCTTTCCTCATTAAAACCACCGGCACCGTCTTTGCTAAGATCACCATATCCAACCAAAACGTCCACCTGTCGACATACTCAGCATCCATATCCATCCACTGATTAAAGTCGACATGATTTCGCCCACTAATCTGCCAAATACAGGTAATTCCCGGCCTTACCGCTAATCTTTTTCGATGCTTCGGATCATACATATTTACTTCACTCGGAAGTGGCGGCCTTGGTCCAACCAAACTCATATCCTGCTTAAGAACGTTCCATAATTGCGGCAATTCATCTAAACTAGTCTTTCTAAGAAATTTTCCTACTGTTGTTACTCGGGGATCATTTTTAATCTTAAAAACAGGGCCGCTCATTTCGTTCTGGTCAGCAAGCTCTGCTTTTAACGCTTCCGCATTCACGACCATCGATCTGAATTTATACATCTTGAAAATGCGTCCATTAAGACCAACCCGTTCCTGAGAGAAAATGACCGGACCGTTTGAGGAAATTTTAATTGCCAGGGTTATGGCTAACATGAGTGGGCTGATCAATAATAAGATTACCAAGGTTACTCCGAAATCGAAGAATTGTTTACCCATCTCTTGCCAAGGATTTCTTGGATGACTATCGAAGGCAACCATCGAAAGCCCACCAAAATCTAAAGATCTGCTACTGGCAACTTTGGCTACCATATCATCGACCATAATCACGACATTTTTCCCCATCATATCGAGTAATGCAAGATTCTCCTCAATTCCTTCTTCAGTGACTGACGCTGTCACAACCGTCGTATCCACGATATGAAGATTCATAACTGATTCTAACTGAGAGTAAGTTCCTAAATAAGGTATCTCCAGACCATTTCTTTGGGGCGCTAAATAACCAATAATTTTATAGCCCAATTGAGGATTGTTTTTAACTTTTTCTAGATATGTTTTAGCAGCAATACCGCTTCCTAAAATTAAACTGTACTTGGTGTTATATCCCGATCGTCTCCCGTATTGCAAAATCAGCCGAATCAGGATATGAACGCTGAAGGTCAGTCCTAAAGCGATGGCTACAAAATAAAAAATAAAACGGTCACCTATGAATTTCGGATCAAATAAAATTAAAAAAGAGATTGTCAATATAAAGGAGAGAAAATGTGATTTAAATATTTTCAATAGTTCCTGTTCAAAAGACATAAAGCGTCTCGATTCATATACTCTCATTACATTAGAGTTTAAAGTCCAAAAAAGAATATAAGACAGGAAAATCAGAAAATACTTTAGCGGAATATAATCCGAATTGATAGCGAGCTTGATAATGAGGTAAAAACCAATACCTATTAGGAAAAGGTCTATCAACAATGAAATGGGCTCAATGATCCCATTTTTTTCCCTTAACATCTCCTCGCTCCTTCCACACCTCTTATTCCTAAAGATTATTCAAAATTCAAGCTGTTAATTCCAATGAATTTCCAATTTTTTTCGGCATTTATCATCAAGGATGTCCTTTTGTCAGAAAAACAAAAAAAAACTAGACCTAAAGGCTTAGCAACAATGAATCTTTATGCGCTTTTATCCATCGCATCTCATACACGAAGTGTTTTTTAATTCTTTTAGTAATAATAATTTTGCTTCTTGGATTGCACCTTGGCTTTATTCAATATGGTACCAAGGATTTTAGCTCCTACTTTCTCGAGCTGTTCTTTGGCGCGCAGGGCATATTCCCGCTTAACTTCCCGTGCAGCCAAGACAAGGACGACACCATCTACCAACTGGGCTAGAATTGAAGCGTCTGTAACGGGAATGACTGGCGGGGAATCGATAAGCACGAAATCATAGGTTTGGGTTATTTCATTCAAAATGTGTTTCATACGCCGGGAATCTAGAAGCTCGGCAGGATTCGGGGGGATTGGACCGGATGTCAGGATATCTAATCCTTCGTGTGGAGTTTTAACGATAAAATCAGAAACGGGTACATCTTCTGCCAAGGTGATAGTTAGCCCCAACAGATTAGATAGCCCGAAGATCTTGTGCTGTGACGGATTACGCAAGTCAGCATCAATAATGATGACGTTTTTTCCGGCTTGGGACATGCTGACTGCAAGATTTGCTACGATGGATGATTTACCTTCCTCGGATCCAGCGCTAGTAAAGAGGATACGCCTGATTACTTTATCGGCATTGGCAAACTGGATGTTCGTACGTAGGGTGCGATAGGCTTCCGCTGTCAGGGATTTAGGATTGTCTAAGGTTCTGAGATTATATTCTCGCATGGTCTCTCCTTTCTAATTTTGTCATACCGATAATCGAGTATAACTCCCAACACCGACAGCCCCAGGAGTTCTTCTGCTTCCTTACTGCTGCTGATCGTGTTGTTCAGATATTCGAGCAAAAGGGATAGCCCGAGGGCTCCTATAAAACCTGCTATAAAGGCGATGAGAATATTCACGATCTTGTCCGGCTTGACTGGAGCAATGGGGGCCACGGCTTTGTCGACAATGCTGACTGAATCGACTTTTTTGATCTCCATGACTGCCGCTTCGAACTTCCGCGCTACGCTATTGGCGATATCTGCAGCTAATTGAGGGTTTGTATCTGAGACAGTGATCTGAAGGATTTCTGTCTCATTAATTTGACTAACGCTAATATTTGAATTCAATTCGTCTTCGCTTAATCCTAAATTGAGCTCGATGATGACCTGTTCCCTTACAGTTCGGCTCTTGGCGATTTCGCCATAGGTCTTTGCAAGCTGCCTATTAGCCTCTAGGACATTATTTTCCAAAAGCTGTCTGGCAGACTGTTCCTCTAAATCGATAGCTTTCTTGCCCACGATGAGAGTAGTTGAGGATTGATAGACCGGCTTGAGTACATAAAAACTAATCCCGCCGCTGATCAAAGCCGCCGAGAGGGGAATGGCGACGAGGATCAACCAGCGTTTTTTAATGACTTCCCAAATTTTTCTCAGGTCGATTTCCTGTTCCATTCTTTCCTCCTCATAATGTCAAAACAACCAAGAAATACACTTAATAGTTATTTGTTATTTGTTGTCTGTTATTAGTTATGCCTGTCCCGTTCCTTTTATTCTCTGTATTTTTTAATTACTTCACTTTAGGCTCCCTGTATTAAGATGCTGAATCTAGGTTTTTACTTATCGAGAAGATCCCTCATTGCTACCGCTGGCAAAGAAACTGCGTATTTTTTCTCCCGCATTTGCCTTGAATCCCCAGCCTTTTCCTTTATTACGAAAGGGAGTCATTGTTTGTTCCTTATTCAGGATCTCCAATCCTTCACCTCCTAAAATAGCCTGAGGATTCGTCTTAAAGTAACGCTCAAAGTACTGGGGCCCAACTCTCTGGGAAAAGTACAGGAGTGCTTTTTTATACCTGTCCTCATGATGATATGCAAAATGGGCATCTGTCCCGATCAGTTGTACCAAGCCATTTTCCAGTAACCAGTTGGCTAACTTAAGTGGTCCCCGGCCGAAAAGTCCTTCCAAACTTCGCAAATCCACTTGCAGAAGAACCCCATTGTTTTTCCACTTTACCAGAAGTTCTGTTGCTTCGGCTAAATAGCCGTAGCGTTCAGGATGCGCCAATACGGGAACAATTCCTTGCACTTGTAATTCAAAGATCACTTGTTCCGTATAACTGGGCAGTACCTGAATCGGGAGTTCAAAAAGAAGATATTTATGACTATCGGCCATAGTAAGAATTTTATTTTCCTTGAGATATCGAGGTAATTCTGGAAAAATATAATTTTCAGCTCCAGGGAGTACTTCTATAGGGATACCCTCCCGTTCCAATTCAAGGTTCAAACGGACTGTCGCCTCTCGGATAACCTTGGGATCCAGGAATCTACGTCCCTCAAGTACATGTGGAGTTGCAATAACCTTCTGAAAGCCTACCTTGCTCAGTTGACGGGCTAAAATCAACGACTCATCCATTCCCTTTGCTCCGTCATCAATTCCCGGCAGGAGATGACAGTGGACATCAATCAAAAACTTCTCTCCTTTCTAGCTTAAAAACTTTTGCGCTAAAAATCATTGAGCATTAGCAAGCGCTTGCTCTACCACTTTCTGAACACCATTTAGATCAGGTTCATAATAATAAACTACTGCACCGACAAGGGGATCTTGGGCTGAAATTCCCTTGCCGGGAAGTTGATAATATTGTATTTCATTCTCTGTAATCCCCTTGAAGTTTAGTCCCATGGCAGCCATCTCTGCAGCAGACATATTTGTATCGATTAAATCTTGGTAGACTATATGAATAGTCTCCGACAGTTTCGAAATATTTGAGAGGTTAAGCATCGTATTGGCCAAAGTAGAAAGAAGATAAAACTGATTGCACTGCCGATCAAAATCTCCATTAGGTAAACCATATCTTGCCCTGGATAACCGTAGCGCTTGATCTCCTGACAGATGGTTTATTCCGGCAGATAAATGAATCCCGCGAAGATCATCATTTACTGCGTTAGGAAGATTAACCTCAATCCCTCCCACTGCATCAACGGCTTTTTTAAAACCTTGGAAGTCAATTTTTACATAATAATTAATCGGCACACCAAGCAAATTACTTACCGCTTTAACACTTTCCAGTGTTCCTTCACGGACTCCCCCCTGCTCTTCACCTACCGCATTGGCATGATTGATCTTAGTTAATCCCACATTCGGAAGATTTACACGCGTGTCGCGCGGGATTGAAATCATAGCTACGTGATGCGTATCCACATTGGCTGTAACGAACATTAATAAATCCGAACGCGCAACTTCATTCCCTCTATTATCTGTTCCCAAAACAAGTATATTCACTTGGCTGTTCGCTTTTTGAGTCTGGTCTTTTTTGTCATTCGCACTCATTAATGAATTTGCCGGTTCAGAAATAACCCCCGCATGGTGAAGTGTATTCCATTCCCAATAATAAGCTCCTGCTCCTATAATACCGATAATCATCAGAAGTAAGCATGATATTACAATTGCCTTTTTCATCTGGCCCCACTCCTAAGTTCAAACAACTTATTCCATTCTAAGCCAGACTCTCCAAAAATATTCCATTGTAACAAAAAAGAAAAAAGCACTGCCAATGGATTTAGCAGCCTTTTAAGGAATATGGCTTTTTGTCCATCTAATTTTTTGCGTTCTGTCAGACGGACTTTCATACAACTACGTGTTCTTCAAGAAAGGAAGAGACAAAAAAAGGCACAAGAGAGGCCTGACGGCCTCACTAGGGTTCTGTCCCGTCCCCGTCCCCGAGGTGTCGTTTATATTTTCCAAGGAGAGTGTTGAGCGATGTAGGTGTCCAATATAGCGCAAGCCCAAGGATTAACACGGTAATATTAGAATTTTCTAGTTCAATTTAAAATATGCAAAAGCTTGATTATCCATTGATTTAAATAATGGATAATTGAACTTGTATATCAAGTATTTTGAATAATCATTAACAAGAATAAAAGATAAATCATATACCTGTATTGGATATGATTTCCATGGAAAGGAGTTAAATGTAAGAATAATGGAAAAACCTCACGTTCACGACTTTTATAATGAAACCACTTTTGATTTTGGACATTCCCATCGAATGTACGGTATAACAGGATATGATATACCTTACGGCAGTTCTCATGTCCATTCTTATAATGGGGTAACAACCGTTGACCATGTTCATGTCCACTATTTCTCCAGGACTACCGGTCCCGTAATACCATTACCCGGCGGTGGCCATACTCATCAGTACCACGGTACTACTTCATTTGAAGATGGCCATACCCACAATTACAATTCCTTAACGGGAAATGAAAAATACTCCTGGCTCTTCTAAATTAACTTATGCCAGAAAGTTTATACTTTCTGGTTAATTTACACATTTTCCTCCCAAAGTCAAAAAGACCTTTGATGTGAACAAATACCGCAAAGGTCTACTCCTACCGATCCACAAATAGGATTCAGGAAATCACCTGTGATCTTTTTGATGGAATCTGGGGCAAGGAACCTATTCAAAATAAGTACTCTGTTTTTACTATTAATCGATTGGCAATTTAACAGGTTTCATTTTCTTTGCCTATTATTATACTTAATCAATATCTACTATGTTCGGGCTAAGGATAACTGTCCTTAGCCTGTAACAGAAAATAAGATTAGTACCAATAACTACGTCTCCATAACCTTCCAAGTGCGAAACCTGCAAATAACGGAAAGAAAAACATTATTAAACCTCCCTCTTGCCTTATATTTCCATATGCCTATTATATGTGTTATTAAGATAATCCGTTAAAAAAGAGCATGATATCTCACTTTTCATTTAGCATTCATTTGCTCTTTTGGGTTTACTCTTGTGCGTCTTATTCCAGTAAAAAATTTGGCCCCCTATGCCGGGAGACCTTTTTTGATATATTTTGATTTTTACATGACAGAGCTTTTACTAGACTCTGATTCTTTCTCCGGGATATCATTTTTACATAAATATTTATTTATATGTAAAAAATATATTTGTTCAATTATAATTTTGGAGGTCAAATAGTAATGGATGAAAAAAACAAGAATCTCTTAGAATTAGCAAAAAAGGATATGGAGGTAAGCGAAGAAATCGGCGGTTTAAGAAGTCAAATAACTGAAATAGAAAATACTATGAATCAACTAAAGCAGTTTCCTTTTGGTAACATCAGTGGGCAAAGTGCTCCTAATAATCAAATTATTCAGCAAAGCCAGCAGGCTACCAGTCAATTGCAACAACAAATTCAGAACTTCAGAAATCAAACCCAGCAACAGAAACAACAGGCTGATCAACAATTACGTCAAGCTATTCAGAATGCAATGAATGCTTTATCACAGGCTAACCAACAGATTCAAGCTCATCAGGTCCTTGAACAGATGAGCAGCCTTATTGATCAAACACAGACACAGCTGCACCAAATGACTCAACAGAGCCAAAATATGATTTCCGGTCAGCAACAGGGTCAACCGTCTGGACAATCTCAACAAAATATGCTTGGTCAGAGCCATTAATTAACTTATAAAAATATACTTGGTCACAGAAAGGGGTTCGGTATTTACTTTTGCCGGACTCCTTTTTATAGTTCAAATTATATAAGTGTTTTTTTACCTGTTACATTAGCTTCTGATCATTCTGAAAAAAATCTTTCCAAGGGTCATTGCCGTCAATTCTCAAAAGCGCATCCACGATATTGATGCCATCGGGGGCAATTGTGTCAAGTTCGTCCCACGCAATAGGCATAGACACCTTGGCCCCTTTTCTCGCTCTCAAGGAATAGGGGGAAATACTAGTAGCGCCTCTTCCGTTTCGAATCCAGTCGATAAATATTTTATTAGTTCGCTTAGCCTTTCTGACATTGCTGGTATAGCGGTCAGGCCATTTTTGCTCCATCACTTCGGCAACGCGCTTTGCAAAATCACGAAATGCCTCCCAGGAAGCAGAAGGTTTTAACGGGACGACCACATGATAGCCTTTACCTCCGCTGGTTTTGAGATATGCGTTCAACGAAAGCTCGGCAAGAATACTTCTGATGTTCCGTACCCCCTGACGCACCCTGCTTAGATCCATTCCTTCATCCGGATCCAGATCAAATACCATCATATCTGGCTTTTCAAGTTCGTCGACTCGGCTTCCCCAGGTATGAAATTCCAGTGTGCCCATCTGGGCTTGGGATAAAAGCCCGGATACGTTCTCAATATAAAAATAGGCTTCGGTTTTTCCATTACCGGTGGGGACGGGCATTGTAACAACTCCCTTGCTGTCCGAGCCGGGATGTTTCTTGTAGAAGCATGTCTGCGATATTCCCTTGGGACAGCGCACAATACTGAGGATCCTGTGCGCAACATACGGCAGCATGCGCTCTGACACCTTTTCGTAATACCGGATTATATCCGCTTTGGTGATTTCAGGGTCGTCAAACATCAATTTATCCGGGTTTGTAATCTTTATTCCTCCGATGATAATACCGCCACCGTTTGCTTCCATTGACCTCTCCAATTCCTTGATGGGTGATTCCCTCTTTATATCTCTGGGATTCTTATCCGTCCGCAAGCCTTTAAAGCTTGCCTGCCTTAACAGATTATCCTCGGTCCATTCGGCAAATTTGATTTCTGCAACCAGTTCGGGCTCAATCCAGGTTATTTTTTCATTTGCCCTTGGCTTCGGCGCAAGTTTAAAAGGCGATTCCGCCTTATTTAAGCTTAGGAATCTTTCCTCGAGCTCTTTCATATTGCGTTCGCTTAAACCCGTTCCGGCGCGTCCGGCATAGACTAGATCCTCACCTTCATAGACCCCAAGGAGAAGAGAACTTACTCCGCCTGTTTTTTTGTCCGAAAGCGTATATCCTCCAATGACGAATTCTTGCCTTTTATCGCACTTCAGTTTGATCCAGTCACCATTCCTCGTCCCGCTGTAGACAGAATCATATTTTTTGCCGACTATTCCCTCCATACCTGCCTCACAGGCTGCAATAAAACTTTCCTTTCCGTTTCCTTTGACATGCCGGCTATAGTAGAGGCCTTTTGGTGCATCCTTCATCAAAGCTTCAAGCGCTTCTTTTCTATCAATCAAGCGGTTTCCCCGAAGATCAGCACCATCCAGCGCAAGCAGATCAAAGACAATATATGTCAGGTTTTGAGCCTTGGGATTTTTCATATAATTCTGCAGAGCCTGAAAATCGGTCTTGCCCGATGCGTCCGTAATTGTCATTTCGCCATCCAGAATCATCGCCCTTCCGGCAGCCAAATTGATGAGAGAAGTCGCGACATTCTGAAACCGCTTTGTATAATCATGGCCTTTCCTGGTAATCAGACGGACGCTGTTATCTTCCACAAACGCCAGAATCCGATAGCCGTCATATTTCAACTCATAGAGCCAATCCTCGCCACTGGGAACCGTATTTACCAATTTAGCGAGCTGCTCGTCCGCTCTATTGAAGGGGTTCCTGGTGATTTTACCCTCTTCACCAGCCTCAATTTCCGCCATCGTGCGTCCAGTCGTGATGCTGGTGGTAAATCCAGAAATCCCGGTGTCGGTTTTGGCGTATTCATCTTTTTCTTTGAGTAAAAGCCAGTTAACCTTGGCCTCACCGGCCTTCTCTTTCAAACGAACCAAAGCCCATTTTCCCTTCAGCCGTCTTCCGTTTAGTACAAATTTCAACCCGCCTTGTCGAAGCCCTTCATCCACATTTACATGCGGTTCCCATAAACCTTCATCCCAGAGCATGACCACTCCGCCGCCATATTCCCCTTTGGGAATCGTCCCCTCAAAGTTCCTGTATTCAAGAGGGTGATCCTCCACCTGTACAGCAAGCCTCTTATCATGCGTATCGTAGGATGGACCCTTGGGCACCGCCCAGCTCAAAAGAGCACCGTTCCATTCCAGACGCAAATCATAGTGGTCCCTACGGGCCATATGGTGTTGGACGACAAATCTTAGATGCTCTTCTGAATTTTCTGTTTTGCCTTCCGGTTCCAGCGTTCTTGCAAAGTTTCTTTTTTGGTTGTATTCACTGAGTTGACCAGACATACAATTACGCTAATTCCTTTTTTTTTTGGCCTTCTCAACGCTGACCTTAAGGGCCTCCATAAGGTCAATGGCTTTGCCGGTATTGCCGGCCTCCGCAGCGATGACCTCCTTGCCGGAAATTCTTGTTTCGATGAGCATGCGGAGTTCCTTCGGTATTCGTCTTTGTATTTTGCGACGTCAAAGAGTGTGTCCATGGAATTGATCAGCGTTTTGGCCATATTCAGTTCTTGCTCGGATATATCCCTTAGATGAACTTAACAACTCAAAATAATTTTGGAAAGTATAATACAAAACTACCCGCTAATGTCGCCCCGATAATATCAAATATTAAATCAACATCGGTGTCAATTAACCCTCTTTGTTTTTTCGTTTTAAATATCATATCCGCTGTAAATTCACAAAGCTCGAAAATAACACCGATAAGAGCTCCTAAAGCTACTACGAAAACAAAAATAACGCTGTTTGGAGACATGACCGGTTTTAATGTCCTGATAATAATCAAATAGAGACATAATGTAAATGCCATTGTTCCAAAAAGATGCAGGTATCGGTCAAAATACTTTGTCTTATAGTAGAGCCGAAGATTCTCCCCAAAATAAAAATGAGCAAAGATGGTTATGGTCACAAGTATTAGGACAAAATCATATATTTCAAACCCAAACTTATTTTCCAGCCAAATAAAAAATAAGAAGCCAATATAGGTAATAATAAGTCCCAGCAAAATTTTAAGATGTTTTCGGGCCAAAAAACTTCTTACAGTAATTAAGATTAAGGTTGAGAATAATATCAAAGATATTATAGGTATTCTCATTATCTGCACCCTTAAAGATTTAGCTTTATTACAATTATTAGCATCTCCTGCAAACGATCCAATTACTCATAAATTACTCTCATTGATCTTGCCAGATAGGTTGATTTGAATAGTATAATTATTCAAGAGTGAAAACGGACGGAAAAAGCTCGGACAATAAAGAAATTATTTTAGATCCTTACCTTTTTCTTAAGAAGCTGAAAGGGCGGATGGTTATTTTCAATATAGAAAATGTTCATCTCACCGTTGTTTTTCTTTTTTTGTTTGTGCATTTTCAAGATTGTACGAAAGTGACGAGGACTTTCTCTCAACCGTACCTCTATCAAAATATTTTTCTGTCTTTTCTCCACAAATTGGCTCTGTCAGCAGATCTGCCAGTCCCTTAGCAGACTTCTCAACAGAACCTACTCTTCAGCAAAAATCTTCTTTACCACGAATGTCAGAAACTAGTAGAAAATGTCGTCCTATCATAACGATGAGGTAATTGCAAGCAGATGAACCGTCCCCCTGCTTTCTTTTTCTACCTCGAAATCCACACCCTTTAGAACATAAAGTTTCTTGTAGGACTTTTGCAGCCCTTTCACTTCAATTGCTTTTTCTATCCCGATATCCCCCTTTTTTATCCGTAACCTTTTTCATAGCCTTGTTAACTTCTTGGTTAACAGATTCTTGATAGATGTCAGCGTAAGTTTTTGAATCTTTGATTAGATCATCACAGAAAGCCGCTACGTCACTGCCCGTCACTTCGAGCACGCCTTTTCCCAAGGCTGCGCCCTCTTCAAAAAGATCAACAATCCCCGAGAGCAGACTCGTTCCTTCGGTTAGCTCAACAGGGCCGACCTTAAAGAAATATTTTTGGATCTCTTTATAAACAATCTGATAATCTTGCGGGAGTTCTTTGACACGCGCCACGTGCGCTCGCCACTCTTTTTTGCCTTCGATGATATTTTGTATTCTCATATTATCCTCCTATTTAACTAATTTTTTAGCGATATTGTTGTTGAGTTGCTTGCGCCACTTGTCACGATAAGACTTTGCCCCTTCTTCGCCGGCCAGCGCTGAACAGAATCCTTTGATATCGTCACCCAAAACCTCTTGGACACTCTGACCGTCCGCCGCTGTTTCTTCAAGCAGGCCAAGCACACCGTCAAGAATTGGCATGAGGTTGCGACCGGTGAAATCTGAGTGCGGCCAAAGATTGGGCTTGATTTTTTTCCATGCCGCTTGATAATCATCAGGCAGCTTTTCGGCTCGCAATTCAAAAATTTTCATTTCTTTAGTCATGTCGCTGCCTGTGATCTTTTCCCAAAAATTCATTATTTCCTCTCCTTTAACTCGTTAATTTTTGATGATACGAACTCCCACTTTTCCCAGAACTTTTGCAGTTCCTCACGTCCCGCATCGTTGAGCGCAAAAAACTTTCGCGGAGGCCCCATGTCGGATGGTTTTTTGGTAATTCCCACCAACCTTTTTTTCTCAAGCCGCACCAAGATGGTATATACTGTTCCATCCACGACGTCCGAAAATCCGAGAGCGTTCAGCCGCCGCGTAATTTCGTATCCGTAGGTTTCCCCTCTGCTGATGATTTCAAGGACGCAGCCTTCAAGCACCCCTTTGAGCATTTCCGTTAGGTTTTCCAGAAAAATCACCTCTTACTATTCTGTATAATCGGAATAAAGTACTACTTACTACTGGTATATAGTATCACATGATAGCATGGTTATCAATAAGTTTTTAAGAACCAAAATATCTTCCAAAGTAATGTGTGTATTCATTTCTTTTTGATTACGAAAACAGTACTCGGTATTGTTTTGTATAGGAATGACATCAGTCTAATTAGGACAAACACCGTGGAATTTAAGTCCGGCATGGCGGCGGATGTGGAGTGAATTAGGGCAAAAACTACCAAGGCACTCTACGAAATTAAACGTAGGTGCCTTGTTTTATTATGAGCAAACTGGAATTTAACCTATTTTACTAATTTCATCTGTTATCAATGATTTTGAAATATACATTGCTTTTATCATTTTCATGAAGCGGGTATGGTGAGAGGTGCGCTCCTCAAATTTAAGCTGTGCTTTTTTGCATTTGCTAATAATTGAAGATACGGGGTGTAATGCTTTGATCAATTCTTCTTTTGTATATTTGTCAATAACATTTTCATGTGTTATCAATAATTTTGAAATGCATAATGCTTTTATCCTGTTCTTAAGGAGAGTGTGCTGAGAGGTACCCACCGCAAATTTTGGCTGTGTTTTTTCACACCTGCTGATAGTTGAAGATACAATTTGTAGAGCTTCTTCCAATTCCTCCTTTGTGTAACTCACTATAACGTCACCCCCGATCATTTTAACATGAATGCCCCGGCCTGCGATGGGTCTTAATCGCATTTCCAATCGATCTTTGCCGGGTTTGGCTCGTTCTCCACGGCAACGGCACGCAGGGCAGCTTCCATACGTTCGCACTCTTCAGCAGCACATTGCTCGATTTGTCCCCACGGCACAATTGTCCCAAGCTGATCATAAGCGACCGCTATCGCTCCATAAAAAGCAAGCCCGATACAATGCCGTGCTGAATGAATGGTCGATGCGCATTGGCCTATTGTCCTCGCCGCTGCCTGTGCAACAGGATTTCCGTCTGCTTCACGAGCAGCTGCATGACACTCAAGGATTGCCGATTTCGCCTGGGGCAGTTTGATGCTACCTGACAGCCACTTGCGGGCAGCATTTAAAGCATTTTGCGGACGAAAGTCATCCGGATAGTTCTTGCTCCACAGCGGCACTATAACACGCTCGGAATAATCAAGCGCCCAAGTCGCAAGGGTTGCCTTGCTCTGGGTTTCAATTAATTTCATAAGCGACTGAATATATGGTGCCTCCCAGTTGCTTAGCATTTTTCGTAATTTTGGCATACTCATCCTCCTTGTTTTCTGTCCTTTTCTGAAATCTGTTTTGCAGTGATTTTTACTCCTGAATTAGCATCCGCAAAATTGCCAACATATTATCTTTTTTGGCACAACGTGAAATCCCTTCTCTAATTTGATGTTTTCATAGATATGCTTTTTAAAAATGATACTTTTTAAAGAGCAGTGAAGCATTATGTCCACCAAATCCAAAACCGTTTGAAATAGCATAATTTACTTCATGTCTGATTGCCTTATCGGGCACGTAATCCAGATCGCATTCCTCATCCGGGGTGGTCAGATTGATCGTAGGGGCGACAACATGAATAAGCTTAAAAACGAACGGGGCACTCTACGAGAATTTAAATGTAGGGTGCCTTGCTTTGTTTTTATTGTTATTTTCTTTTTCCTGTTATCGAGACAAAGTGCATCAATCCTTAACGCCTAGTACTTCGTATTTTTTAATGGTGTAAGTTACAGATATTCCATAAACAAAAAATGCTAGCAGACTTGCTATTATTGTAGATGTTCCTTGTGTCCAGGGGGCATTAATAGTGCCCTGTGCAGAATTGATTGAAACTAATATTACCCAAACAATAGCCCCGTAAATACAACCAAGCAACCAAAAATTCATTTTAGCTATACTCTTTATGACTTGCATTATAACCATTAGTAAAAATCCAACAGCCTGCCCAGCAAGAATATGGATAATTAGTTGTCCAAAAGTTATTTTTGCACCAAGAGTAGAAATACCAAGGAATTCTGATGCCGCAATTATTGCAGCTTGAACAAGGGAAGCAATCAAAAATCCAAGGGAATATTTCCAGTACATATTAGACACTCCTTTTAGGAGTTATCTTACCCTTACATAAGATTCTTATTCAATTTTACAAATATACATTGCAGAACGCTTGCCAGTATTTATGACTTTAAGATTGCCAAACTGATTCATCAATTCATCTTTTATGTTCTTGATGAAGCTGAAATAGTCTCCCCCTTCCAGCCATTCCGCAATGTCGGTAATCAATGAACGGTGTTCGTTATAGTCAAACAAAATAGCGGTATACTTGGCAATTCTTTTCATCTCATTATAGAGGGTTATCCTCTCCTTTAGCATAAGCCCGTGAGCCACGTAAGATGTGATGGCCAGATCAAAACTTTGATCTCTAAAAGGCAACCCCTTAAGCACGTCGCCATGAATAAACCGAATACTCGGTCCAAACGGTTTTGTTATCCCGGTCTTTTTAGCAGCAATGGCGAGCATGGCTTCGGCGGGATCGAGCCCAGTCACCTCCACACCATATTCCAGGAGCACCTTGCATAGTGCTCCTGTTCCGCATCCTATGTCAATGATGCTTTGGTAGGTGGAAAAATCCAACTCTTCTTTGATATTATTCAAAACATGACGGTAGTTCCTCACTTGCCAATTAAAAAAAAGGCCATAAATAGCAGCAATTTTATTAAATAAGAATACTTTTTTTTCCATATGCAAATCCTTTCTAGTTCAAGCAGTGCTGCACTTTTGAAGCAAGTCATACTGCTCACGAATGTTTTGAAGTTTATCTATTCTTCCAATGCTCGCAATAACAGTACCAGCAGGCCGAAATCTAGATAAATTGCGCAGCTTGTCCAGCGGCTGATTGAGAAAGTCACCGTTTATGAGGACAAATTCACCGTGGAATTTAAGTCCGGAATGACGGTGGATGTGTAAGATTGAGTCTGAAAACGAACAAGGCACTACCATAGCCCTGATCAAAAGAATTCATTGGGAAAACCCTCTGATTTCTCCTGAGAAAATTCATGAGCGGCTGGTTAACCTTGGTATTTCTGATGCTCCCGTGCCCAACACCATTGCGAAATATATTGGCAAATCACCAAAGACCTCAAGCGGAAAACAGATTCAGTCGTGGAAAACCTCTCTTAACAACCATAAAAAGGGCATCTGGGCTATAGATTTCTTTGTTGTCCCGACTTTGTATTTCAAGGTACTGTATGTACTCATTATCATAAGTCATGACCGCAGGAAGATCAAACATTCTGCCGTCACTTCCAATCCATCCTCTGCATGGGTAGCACAGCAGATCAGGGAGGCAACGCCCTATGGCGCAACACCGGAATATTTGATTCATGACAACGATACCATTTTTACCTTTGCTTACTTCCAGCAATTCCTCAATAACACAAATATTAAATCCAAAAAGACTGGCTATCACTGCCCCTGGCAAAATGGTATTTGCGAAAGAGTCGGTGGTATCCTCCGTCGGGAATTGCTTGATCATATTATTCCGTTTAATGAAAGGCATCTTGAATATTTGCTTAGTGAATATATTAATAGATATTACAATCCTTCAAGGACGCATCAGGGTATTGAATGCCAGACACCTATTCCGTCAATTGAATGGCCTGTTTCCACTGTAGCTGATACGATTTTGGTTTCTGATCCTGTTCTTGGAGGATTATATCACAATTACAAGAAACGGGCAGCTTGATTTTTATTATCAATCAACTGATTGAGTTGGTTCACCTGGATCAATGTTTTTTTTGCTATGCGCAAAAATAGCAGGTCCTGGATCCAGACGCCAAAACGTCTTTTTATTGCTGTCATTTTTTGTGCTACTTTTGCAGGCTACACCTTTGTCTGCTGGCGGATTTATTAAGTGATTTTTCGATTTATAATGATTTAAGTAATCTTATATGCTGCTTTCGAATACACCTGCTCTAAAACTTTTTCGCAAAGCACTTATATCTTTAAGTGGTGGCTTTCCAAAAAGTCGCTTATATTCTCTAGTAAATTGGGATGAGCTTACATAACCAACTTCCATGGCAGCAGCAGTAATATCCAAAGAATCTCTCAGCATTAGGCGTCTTGCCTCTCGAAGACGAAGCTCTTTCTGATATTGTAATGGTCCCATGGTAGTTACAGCCTTGAACTTATGGTGAAGGCTTGAGACACTCATATTATTTAATTTTGCCAGCTCTTCCACAGTAAAAGTGCAGTTATAATTTTTCTTGATCCAATCTATAGCCTTACCTATTCCATCCACCTGCTGTTCAACAAGCACCTGCTGAAAAAATAAGTATCCATACTCTCCAGTCAATAGACGATATATCATTTCTCGCTTAATAAGCTCCGCCAAAAAGTAATTATCTTTAGGTCTGTCACAGAGCTTCAAAAGTCTTATAAATAAATCCAGCAGTTCTTCATCTGTTTTTCCTGCGAATGCTCCTAAATAAAGTTCTTTACTATTTATATTAAGTTTAATATGTGCATCCATCACTACAGAAGCAATTTCACTTGTAGTAAATTCAATGTGTAAGCCAATAGACGGCGATTCTTTTGAGGCTCCTATGACTTGGATTCATAACTCCTGGAGTTATAGGAATTTCATGACTGTGCCTAACAATAGAAAGAAACGGAATTATTGTTCTAGTGATTCCATCCTCTTTAGTAATCTTCTCTGCCGTTTCAATCATAGTATACAATGCCTTCTGCTTGGTAAATTCACTCTCTTCAAATAATATTTCTTTTTTTATACTCTCCTTTTGTTCTAGCACTTCTTTCTCACCCAGCTTCTATTCGAATAATAATGACTTTAGCTCACATCATTTCTCTAACTCAATGATTATAGTTCTTAAGATTATTATAAATATTATATCAAAATTTTTTTATAGCAGGTATTTGTATTTGTACTTTGCAGGATTAGGCAAATTTTAAGCATGTTCTTTATATTTTATTTCAATTTTTATTGCAATAATATAGCTATTCAGATATGATTTCTGAATGATTAAATCTTGAGTAAGAATGAGGTATAGAGAGATGAAACAAAGAACTTGGTTTATAACAGGTATTAACAGCGGTTTCGGACGGCATATGACTGAACAACTCCTTGAGAGGGGCGATAAAGTTGCTGGTACTGTCCGCGATATGAATTCGGTGGATGATCTTAAGGCTAAATACGGAGAGCTTTTATGGGTGTCGCATTTAGATGTAACTGACATACCGGAAATTTATGAGGTTATCAACAAAGCTTTTCAGCAGCTTGGAACAATTGATATCATTGTCAGCAATGCTGGTTATGGTCTTTTTGGTGCAGCTGAAGAGTTTACCAATGATCAAATTATCCATCAGATCAATACAAACCTCGTCGGTCCTATTCAGTTAATACGAGCCGCTTTACCCCACTTGCGCTCTCAGAACAGCGGACGAATTATTCAACTATCTAGCGTAGCCGGACAAGTCGCCTCACCCGGAGGTTCCTTATATCATGCAACCAAATGGGGTATTGAAGGATTTATTGAAGCATTAATGCAAGAATTAGCTCCCTTCAACATCAGTCTTACACTTGTGGAGCCAGGTGGGGCTCGAACTAATTTTTTGAAGGGCAGCTTAAAATTAGCTGACAAGCTAGATGCTTATGAGACTTCCCCGGCATCATTTATAAGGCGCGTTGTTGAAAATAATGCGGCTGCACCTTTAGGAGATCCTTTGAAAATGGTAAAAATAATGATTGACAGCGTTGACCGGAATCCAGCACCGAAGAGAATTGTTCTCGGCAGCGAGTCATATTATGCAATTCATCAGGCACTCTCCAGTCGTATCGAGGAACTAGAGTCACAGAAAGAGCAGGCTCTTTCCACTGATTTTCCTTCTACTAAATAAAACGCAGGAGGGACACTATCCATTGATTGTATCATATTGGTTTAATACAAAATTAAGTACAGTTCTTGCTGTCAATAGCCCTACTTCTTTAGAAACCATGAGCTATATTATTTAAAATGCCCTATGTCATCTATGAAATGCCCAAAAAAATCGAGCCAAAAAACGTAATTTTTCGGCTCGATTTTTGCTTAATTTTTGCTTCAAAATGACTACATATAGTGGTCAACCTGTCTTATTTGCCCTTAAAACTACTATTCGTCATCAGAATTACCATCTCAACGTGGATGGAGGTGAAACAGCAACATATCAAATTACCCTTTTCTGACAAGTTGCGTGACCACTTCTGTATGCCTTGAGTAGACAAAAAAGATGTCGCACCCCTCTGGTACCCCCTTAGAGTTAAGTAAATTTTCCCGTTTCTAAAGTAACTATCTATGAATATGATCATTTATAAAAGAGCCTTAGATCTTAATTATTCTCAAACTCAATATCTTCGTTTACTTTTTCGTTAATATCAATTCTTGTTTGAATATCAAGCTTATTAACCAGCCAACCATTTAAAGTACAATTTTTAATGAATTCATCAATCCTATTAATACCGTTGATTTCTTTTAAGGTAACTATAACACCAAAACGAATACCTCTCCCATCCTTAGGATCTAATCTATTGTTTGTTTTAATTTCCATTCCCCAGTTCTTATTGGTGTATGATTTCTTTGGGCTCATTCTATCTTTCGGTTTTTCCACAACATATTTCACGTTGTCCCATTTTCTAAATCGGTCCCTCGCTTCACCTTCAAGAAGATAATTTTTTTCAGTACTTAATGCTTCATCTTGATTCTGCTTATCGTTGTTGATTTCATTTATTTTTCCATCATTTTTAATTCTACCAAAATGAAGGTTAAGTTCAGTATTAGTATAATCAACACCTTGTGTTCTATCACATATCGGGAAATAACACATAGTCGCTCTGGCGATATAAGGATATTTATCATCTTTTAGGGGAATCGGAAAATGATAATTATAAGTATTCCACTTTTCACTTACATCTGACACCAAAAACTTAATCTCATTATCTTTCGTTTGAACGATATCTCCTATCTTAATAGGTACAACGCCGTGTCCATAAAGTGCAACCTCTTCCGGAGTTGGATTTTCATTCCAATCCCTTGCTGCATCAATAAGCATTGCTTTAGCAATCTCTCTGTTTAAACCTAAAATATCAATTAAATAGGATAGTTTTCGAGCAATCCAAGGAGCCGCAAATGAAGTTCCTGCAACATTTGCAGCCCCTAATGGTTCACAAACCTTAATATATTGCTCCTCACTTCCACCATAATAACTGACATCTGGTTTTGCAAAAAACGATAATGCCAATCCTTTTCTAGCATACTTTGTTGATAAACCTTTTTTAGTCACTGCATTAACCACCATACTGTTTATTGAATCAGCAGGCGATCCTATTTTCACAATATTAATATTAGGTTTATTTGTTCCTGCCACAACAAAAATAACATCATTTTCATACTGAATCTGATCTAATATCGCAGCTTCTGCAGAAATAAAATTATCATTAACTTCTTGATTGCTCCCAAGTGAGATATTCCATACCTTTATATCTTTATTATTAGCAATAATTTCTTTTATTTGTTTTATAATTGTAAAAGAGGAGAATTTCGAGCCAACTGCAACACCAAAGTGTCGCACTCTAAATCTGCCACAACCATCATCCAACCATGGGTTTAGCCTTGCACCATCTACTATAAGGGAAGACACAGCCGTACCATGGCGATAGTCACCTGTACTTTTTGGAATACTATCATCAACCATATCACGATATTCAACCCATTCACTAAAATAAACGTGTTTATCAAATAAGGTATCGATAACACCAATAGTAGGTTCAATAGTCGGAGAGGGTATGTACAACATGCCTTGCTTATATTCCTCAATAAAATCTTCCGGAGATAATTCTGCTAAGTCCTCGGTTGCCATTGAAACAAGATAAGGAACTTTTTCAAATAAAAGTTTTAACTGATTTTCGTCTAAAAATACTGTCTGGTTATCTAATATTTTACTCGCTAAAATATCAATTCCTATAGCTTCAAATAATTTTTTTGTATCTGTGCCAGTATCATATAGAGTAATGATGCTTTGATTTAGTTGAGGTGTTGCCATCTCTACTTCAAAATCATCTATATATGAGACATCTGCTATTACTTGTTTAAATACAGATTTATTTATGGGGAGATGTTCAAACTGAATAGTTCCTGCAATTTTCTTTTTCTCATTGCCAAAAATCTTCTCATTATCAAAAGTGCGTTTATCAATACTTCCTTGAAATTTAGTATTCAACACATGCCTTGTTTTCGAAAGCAAGTCAATGCTTTGCTCTAAATCTATAACATTTAAAAAATAAGTAATAATATGCTTGCTCTTTTCTTCATTGAATTTGGCACCAACAATAGCGTAATTAGAATCATTCCCTCTAAACAGCCCAGAAATCCGATTGCTTTTTGCAACTATTTTATTATAATGGACGCTAATTAATATGCCTTCAAAAGGCTTTTTTTCTTGCTTCCAAAACTCTTCAATCCGACTTATTTTAGATTGCAATTTATTTAATTGCTCGCTTGTTACTGCTTTTTTACTATTCATGGCAGCACCACCGCCACCACCACCTTTTGACGCTTGAACAAACCGCTTACCTTTCAATTCTAATACATTATTCATCAGCGTTTTCCACCTTATTTAACTTCCTAGAAACGGTGCTTTTGGATTCACCCTTAAGTTTTTCTATTTCTCTTACTGTAAAACCTTGTATATGAAGTTGTTCAAGGTCAGTTTGGTCAAGATTACCAACTAAATTATTATAAAGCCTTCTTAAATAATCATGCTCGAGATTGGTATCACCGAATGCCAAAGATGTTTTTATGATATTTATTAATTCTCCAGGATAAGGCAGTTTGTCGGATATTTCCAATATCTTTTTAAATAACCTTGTATCCTTTGAAATACCTTTAAAATTCTTAATAAAAGACGAGAAGTAATACTCAGCAACTTCAATCAAGTCTTCTTTGCTATATCGGTTAAAATTAATCACTGCATCAAAACGCCTTGTTAGCGCTTTATCAAAATTTGTATATAAATTTGTTGTTGCAATAATTACAATTTCTTTATTTAAATCAGTTAACCTATCGAGTTCTCTTAAAATCGTCGAAGTAACTCGGCCCATTTCTCGTACATCATTACGATTAATCCTATCCAATGCAATCACGTCTATTTCATCAAATAAAACAACAACTTTATTTGAATGTGGAATCATATTTATTTCTGAAAACACGCTTATAATATTCTTATTGGTTTGACCTAACTTACTATCAATTAGGTTATCAAAGTCAACATAATATAGTGTTCTATCAAGTAACCGAGCTACATGTTTGGCTGCCTCGGTTTTCCCACTACCTGGCAAGCCTTCGAATAAAAATTTATTTATCCCTATATTGTGGTTGACCGCATTAATAATACCTTTTATATCATCAGATATATCTATAGGTAAATTTAGCGGAGCCATTCCCCTGATATCCAGTTGCTTTAAAAATTCACTTTCAAAATCACTAGCTTGCGGAGTATACAAATTTGACTCTGCAATCAGGCTCATAATGTATTCAGCTAACTGATAGTCACCAATACTGTCAAAATATCTTGCTATGCTTATGGATTCGTTTCTAAACGCATTTTCATTTCTTTCAACATGGTATTTTATCAAGTTTAAAACATTTTGCTTTTTCATAATGTTGACCTCCATTCTCTTTTCCATCATACCATATATCGGGACATAAGTATATATGTATGGGACATAATATCAAAATATATTTTTCTTTGTAATCATTTCAGAAGACTTTTCTCCTGTGACAATCCATCTGTGCGGTTAATCAGGATGTAGGCATCATAAACCTGGATCCTATCAACTTCATTCCTGATTATGCTTTCATCATAAGCTCTGTCCTGGCAGACAGCCTCACTCAGGGTATCAACTACCCAACCTTCATCCAGAGTAGGTGAGTGAGGGCAGGTGTCTTTGCCTTTCTCAATCCTTGTCGCACAGCGCCAAACAACCTTGCCACGTTCTATTCTTCTTCGATAAGATGCACCGCAATTGTCGCATACCAGCAAATTCCCCAGAAGATATTTGCCGTTATACTTGGTAATGCTGGATTTTACTGTGCCATCCACTTCATGAATTAATCTTGCGCGTCTGGCCATTTCCTCCTGAACCTTATCGAAAACTTCAGAAGAAATAATGCCAGGATGGCTGTTCTCTATATAAAACTGATCTCTTTGCCCCACATTTTTACTTTTTCTGCCTGTTATAAAATCTTCTGTGTATGTTTTTTGCAGCAAAGAATCACCCTTGTATTTCTCGTTCTTCAGAATCTTTTGAACAACTGCTGTTGCCCATGCTTCTTTCCCTGTAGCGGTTTTAATCTGATGTCCTTCCAGGTACTCTTTTATTTGCTGTAAGGTAGCTCCCTCTAAATACAATTGATAGATTTTCCTTATGATATCGGCCTCTTCCGGCAGAACTACCCACTCATCATTGTCACGCCTATAACCCATGGGGATTTTGCCGGCAAAATCATCTCCTTTTTCAAATTTACGTCGATACCCCCACTGAACATTTTCACTCAAATTATGACTTTCTTCCTGTGCCATAACCCCATTAAAAACAATATCAATTTCTTTTTCGTCTTCAATAGAATTCAAGTTTTCTTTCTCAAAATAAACATTAATGCCTTTTGCTTTCAAGCTCCGGATAATCGTCAGCATATCTAATACATTTCTGGACAATCTGCTAATGGACTTGGTAATGATATAATCAATTTCACCACGATATGCCTTCTGAAGCATTTCGTCCAAGCCATTACGCTTCTCTTTTCTAAGTCCACTTTCGTAATCATAAAACACACCTGCAAAGTCCCATTCGGGATTCTTTTGAATCAAATCAGTGTAATACCTAATTTGAAGATCAATACTGCTCTGCTGGCTTTCCATTTCGGTGCTGACTCTGCAATATGCTGCTACTTTTAAGTTTCCTGTATTCTTATTTAAACCTTTTGCCGGAATAAACCTAATCTTTTTCACAAAAATATCCTCCTTCGTTTCAGTTATCTTAAGAAAAGGAGCGTAAAAAACGAAATCGCTTTTACGCTCCAAGGTTTACTTATTGTCAATCCATTGTAACATTAACGATTTAACGTTGCAACAGGACTACAACCTCTGAATGATGACTCCACGGGAACATATCCACTGGTTGTACGCGCTCGATTCGATAAGTATTCCGGCAAAGCACCTTTAAATCCCTGGCCAGGGTGGCAGGATTGCAGGACACATAGATGATTCTTTCCGGACTGATCTCAAGCAGTCCTTCAAGGGCTTCCGGCTCCATGCCAGCCCGGGGCGGGTCGCACACTACGACGCTCGGGGTTCCGGAAAGTGCCGCCATCTTCTTCTCGACTTTCCCTTCTACAAAGCGGACATTGGTGATGTTATTGTCCTCGGCATTGTCTTTAGCATCAGCGATCGCATACGGATTTTCCTCGATGCCCAATACCTTTTTGGCTTTCCGGGCCAGCATCAGGGTCATCGTACCGATACCGCAGTAGAGGTCCCAAACCTCATCTTCTCCCGTGAGTCCGGCCCAATCCAGTACCAGTCCATACAGCACCGCCGTTTGCGCCGGATTGACCTGAACGAAAGAACGCGGGGAGACTTTGAAGCGTAGATCGTTTAAATGTTCATTCAGATACTGGGCCCCGCTCCCCTCAAACACGTTATTCCTCCGGGGAATCGTAATCGAACAGCTTTGAGGAGAAAATCCAGCTTGTTCTTTCAGTTTACTGATCAATCGATCCAGTTCTTTCGTGTTTTCCGTATTGCCGTCAAAGACAAGCAGTCCCTTGCCGCGGTTGCTTTCCCGGAACGTGGCCGTCTTGATTCCCTCGCAGCATTCTCCGATCACCTGCTGCATTCTTTTTATTCTATTGTTGGTCTCCTGACTCAGCAGCAGACAATCGTCAAAAACTGTTACATCTTTAGACTTTTCACAATAATAGCCAAACCGGCCTTTCAGATCACGGTGCAAAACTGCTTTGTTACGGTAGCGCCAGGGATCGTCCATGCCCAGAACCGGTTCGACCTGAATATCGGTGAATCCGCCAATTCTCCGCAGGGCATCTTCAACCCACCTTTGCTTCCAAATGAGCGTAGTCTGGTACTCAACATGCTGAAGATTGCAGCCGCCGCAGACGGGATAAACTGTACAGGGCGGCTCTACTCTTTCTTCAGACATTTGTTCAATTTTAACAATCTGTGCTCTCCGGTAAGATTTCTTCTGTTCCGTCAGCTGTATTCTGCCTTTTTCTCCCGGAAGCATCCCCGGGACAAAGGTGGTGATTCCGTCTGTATAGCCGACACCGGATCCATCGGAAGCCAAACGGACGATTTCTATATCCAGGTTTTTCGCGCCGATGCGCTCTTCTCTGGCGACGGTATAATAAGTACCCTTATGTCGGTCATTTTTATTAACCATGGATCCTTCTTCTCTCTGTTCGCAGTCTCGTCCGAACATGCTCTTATTTCAAACTCCGAATGATCTTAGCCTCATTCAGATTCTCTTGCCACTATCTTGTCTTTATCCCGCTTGCAGAAATATGTTCTATCCGTGTCCTGTAGCACCGGGTCTTTGCTCTGAAATAGGAATACGCTCTATCCCCGCTGCCACCACATCAAGATGACCATCAAAATATTCCAGACCCCGTGCGCAATGACTGAAGTCCAAAGGCTCTTGCTTCTTTCGTATAGGAAAGTCAGCACCAGGCCTCCGATCACCAGCGGTACAAATCTTATCAGATCGAAATGCATCAGTCCGAAAAACAGTCCTGCAAAAAGAATGCCCTTCGCTTTGCCATACCCCTGGCGCAGCGGAGGATAGATCAGTCCCCTGAAAATCATTTCCTCTTTAAGCGGTACGATAAAACCGCCTAGCAGAACCAGCGGCATCAGCTGCCAGATGGAATCAACGCCCTCAACGGCCAGTGCAAAGCTCTGGGGTTCGGGCTTCCCGAAATATTCCACGAGGACATTTCCCAAAAGACCGACTACAAAAAATAACACTATACCGCCGCCCAGTCCGGCCAGAAAGCATTTCCAGTTTAAATTGGTCAGTCCCAAATCAGCAAATGATCCGCGCAGGATCTTGAAGAATAAAAACAGTGCAACAAAAAAGAGTAGACCCTCGCCAAAACCGATGACAAGATAGCTGATATACCCCTTCAGATAGCCAAGGTTCTCTAGCGGCTTTAGCCAGCCTAAAACAAATTCCAGAACATAGACAATAAGAATCAGGTAAAGAGCCTGCCAGAAGTTCCATCTGGGGTTTTCCAAAGCGTTCATTTATACCTATCTCCAGTTATTGTTATTTTTAACCATGGGTGTTCAGTCTCGGCATATTTCCATCTGAAAGTAATTCTACCTCTTATTCATTTCCATAAAGGTCTTTGTAAATATAAATCAGTTCCTTATCGAAAAGTGAACGTTTCATATCGACTGCAAGGGATCTTACATGCTTCAGGACCTTATCAGCTTGCTCAGAGGTAAGCTCTCTGCCATATTCCCTGAATTTCGCTTTAATCGAGGCTGTACCTGAATGCTTACCGATCACAATCTGCCTTTCCAGCCCGACTTCTTCAGGACGGAATACCTCATAGGTTTTCGGATTCTTCAATGCGCCGTCGGCATGAATACCGGATTCATGCGCAAACATATTGCTGCCGACAATGGCTTTCCAGGGCGGAAGGATTCGTCCTGAAGCCCTGGAGACGTATTCGGATAATTCCACAAATCGCTCCGTGACAAAGCCAAGGTTTATTTCTTCCAGGTATTTCAGAGCCATGACGACTTCTTCCAGCGCTGCATTGCCAGCTCTTTCTCCAAGGCCGTTCACCGTCACACCGATAAATCTGGCTCCAGCCTTCACTCCGGCTAAAGCGTTGGCCGTCGCCATCCCGAAATCATTATGCGTATGCATCTCCACATCAATATCGGCGCGTTCTCTTAAGGTTTTGATTCTGTCCAAGGTTAGAAAAGGATCGAGAATCCCGATCGTATCACAATAACGGATACGGTTTGCACCGGCCTTTTTGGCCTCCATTGCAAATTCTACCAGATAGTTCATATCTGATCGCGAAGCGTCCTCAGCATTGACGGAGATATAATCGACATGCTTTTTCGCAAATTCCGTTGCTTTGATCATCATGTCCAGAACTGCACCGGGCGTGGTTTTTAATTTATGTTTGATGTGAATGTCTGAGGTCGATACGGAAATGGCCACGGCATCACAGCCGCAAGACAGTGATGCTTCAATGTCCTTGATCACGGCGCGGTTCCAGCCCATGATACTGGCCTTCAGTCCGAGGTTGCAGATGCCTTTGATGGCATCAAGTTCTTTGCCGCCCATAATCGGTATTCCCGCTTCGATCTGGTTAACCCCGATCTCGTCGAGCATCCGGGCAATCCTTAATTTCTCCTGATTGGAAAAGACAACCCCGGCGGTCTGTTCCCCGTCGCGCAGGGTGGTGTCCACAATCACCAATCCGGTATCCGCTACTTTTCCCATTTTATCCACCTCTAAATGTGTTCATTCTTGTATTTATTAAGTATGTCTTATTATTCTGGCACTATATCTTGCTCTACTATGCTTTTTTGTGCTTTAATTGCACTTTTGGTATGCTTTATTATGAGCTTTATATTGTGTTTTATTGCGCCAGTTTATCTCTCAGCAGCTTATTGACCAGGCCGGGGTTAGCCTGTCCTTTCGTCGCTTTCATGACCTGGCCGACTAAAAATCCAAGCGCGCTCTCTTTGCCGGCCTGGTAATCAGCGACGGATTTTTCATTGGCGGCAAGAATGCTGTCCACGATTTTCCCGAGTTCGCCTTCATCGCTGATCTGGACAAGTCCTTTCTCTTTAATGATCATCTCCGGATCCTTGCCGGTGTTATAGATCTCTTCCAGCACAGTCTTGCCGATCTTGCCGCTGATGTCGCCTTTCTTAATCAGCGCCAACATCCCTGCCAGCTGTTCAGGAGAAACAGGCGAATCTTCAAAAGAGCGTCCGTTGGTTTTCAGCAGGCCGCTCAAATCTCCCATGACCCAGTTTGCTAGAAGTTTGGCATCGTCGATCCTGGCAAGCGCCTGGTCAAAAAATGCAGCCATCGCTTTGGAAGCAATAATGACTCCGGCGTCGTATTCTGAAAGTCCAAGAGCCTGCAGTCTTGCTTTCTTGGCGGCAGGCAGCTCCGGCATGGACGCTCTGATTCTCTCGACCCAGTCGCGGTCAATCACGAGCGGCATCAGATCCGGCTCCGGAAAATAACGGTAGTCGTGGGCTTCTTCCTTGGATCGAAGCGACAGCGTCATCCCTCTTCCTTCGTCCCAGGTTCTCGTTTCCTGGATGATTTCTTCACCGTCGTCGAGGGCTTCGGCCTGACGCTCAGTTTCGTATTCCAGACAGCGGCGGACGGAGCTGAAAGAGTTCAGATTCTTGGTCTCGGTCCGCGTGCCAAATTGCTCGGCCCCTTTCAGGCGAAGCGAGACATTGATATCAAAACGGACGGAACCCTGTTCGAGTTTGCAGTCGGAAATTCCGGCATAATCCATGATCTGAACCAGTTGTTCCAAATAAACCAGAACTTCATCTATTGAGCGCATATCCGGTTCCGAGACAATTTCCAGAAGCGGTACACCCGTCCGGTTATAATCGACCCCGGAACTGTTGGACGTGGTAATGGTCTCTCCGCTATGCACCAGTTTTCCGGCATCCTCTTCCATATGAGCTCTCGTAATGCCAATTCGTTTATTCGTTCCATTCACTGTTATGTCCAGCCAGCCGCTTTTACAGATTGGCAGGTCATATTGGGATGTCTGATAGTTTTTCGTTAAATCCGGATAAAAATAGTTTTTCCGATCAAATTTGGAGAATTGGGCAATCTCGCAGTTCAATGCCAAACCCGCCTTGATGGCGAGGTTGACGACTTCTTTGTTTAGCACCGGCAGGACGCCCGGCAGTCCCAGACAGACCGGACAAACATGCGTATTCTGCGCTCCGCCGAATTCCGTCGAACAGCCGCAAAAGATCTTGGTTTTCGTAGCCATCTCAACGTGGGTCTCCACGCCGCAAACCATTTCATATTTATCAGCGAAAGACATCTAGCGCACCTCCTTGAGCAGCGCAGGCATCTGCAGATGATACTCAGTATTTTGTTCAAACGCATAAGCAGCTTTGTACAGCGTACCTTCATCAAAATGCTTGCTGATCAGCTGCATCCCGACCGGCATTCCGTCGACAAATCCTGCCGGCACGGAAATAGCCGGCAAACCGGCCAGGTTAACCGGGATCGTATAGACATCTCCCATATACATGGCCAAAGGATCTGATTTTTCACCGATCTTATACGCGGTGGTCGGCGCTGTTGGTGACAGCAGCACGTCATATTTGGCAAAAGCGCGGTCAAAGTCCTGCTTGATTAACGTCCGCACTTTCTGGGCCTTCAGGTAATAGGCATCATAATAACCCGAGCTTAAGGCGTACGTTCCGAGCATGATCCTGCGCTTAACCTCCTGGCCAAAGCCTTTTTCCCTGGTCTTTTTGAACATCTCGCTCATATCATCGGCCTCGGCACGGTAACCATAGCGGACCCCGTCATAACGGGCCAGGTTCGAACTGCATTCGGCCGGAGCTATAATGTAGTACGCCGGCATGGCATATTCCGTATGCGGCAGTGAACAGCGCTCGACTTCGGCGCCCAGGCTTTCAAAGGTTCGGATCGCCTTTTGAATTACTTCAGCAACATCCGGGTTCAGGCCGGAAGCAAAATATTCATCGGGAATCCCGATTTTAAGGCCTTTTACATTTTTTTCTAAAAATTGGGTATAATCTGGCTTAACAAACGGTACTGAAGTGGAATCCTTCGGATCATGGCCTGCGATCGTATTCAGGACTAGGGCATTATCCTTGACGTTCGTCGTGAGTGGTCCAATCTGATCAAGTGATGAAGCAAAAGCGACGAGGCCGTAGCGTGACACAGCACCGTAGGTAGGCTTCAGGCCAACGACTCCACAGAAGGCTGCAGGCTGGCGAATGGAACCTCCGGTATCCGAACCGAGCGCAAACGGCACTTCCCTTGCTGCGACACAGGCAGCCGAACCTCCGGAAGATCCGCCCGGTACTCTATCTAAATGCCACGGATTCGCAGTCGGATAGTAACCGGAGTTTTCGGTGGAGGACCCCATCGCAAATTCATCCATATTCAGTTTGCCGACCAGCACGGCCCCTGCCGCGTTCAGCCGTTCAGTCACCGTGGCGTTATAGGGCGGATTGAAATTTTCAAGAATCCGTGAACCGCAGGTGGTCGGGATTCCTTCCGTACACATATTATCTTTCAGAGCCATGGGCAGCCCTTCGAGCGGTCCAAGACTTTCCCCTGCAGTAATCTTCTTATCAATTTCCGTTGCTTTGGTCAGCGCCGAATCCGCGGTTACCGTCAAAAACGCTTTAACCCAGCAATCCGCACTGTCAACATAGTCGAGATACGCTCTGGTTAATTCCACGCAGCTGATCTCTTTCTGTACGAGCATATGATGTAGTTCTTCAAGTGACTTAAAAATTGTCATGAACCTGGTACTCCTTTCCGAATCCGGGACATCAGAGAAACATTCAATTATCGTTTGTCAGAAGCAACCGGCTTGTTGATCAATTACTGATCAAGTTTGTAGATCCCGTTATCAACAAAGCTACTTTAAATCCGGTTAGTCTCTGTTCTATACTAGACGATTTTCGGAACCCGAAAGAACCCGTCGTCTTCGTCAGGTGCATTCTTTAAGATTTTATCCCGGCTCATTGAAGGTTTGACTTCATCTTCCCGCAAAACATTAAAAAGCTGCACAGCATGGGCGGTCGGAAAAACCTGATCCGTTTCAAGCTTTTGGAGCATTTCGGCATACCCGAGGATTGAATTCAGCTGCTCCGTATATAATTCCACTTCCTCTTCTGAAAGCTGCAGCCTGGCCAGAAGAGCAACGTGTTCCACTTCTTCTCTGGATAGCTTCATAACTCAATAACGCCGCCTTTCTCAATATGGACATATAAATAAATATAACAAAAATAAACTTATGGGGCAAGGAAAAGCCGGAAAAGCAAGCAAATCCAAGTTAGATATAAGAAACTCTGGCTAATCGGTATAAACTACGATGAGTAGAAATAATAAAAAAAAATAACAAACTGAAACATAAGATAACGAGTAGGTAGAGTATAAAATAGATGATTAGAAATATGACAGAGAAAAAGTTTTGGCCGCCTGAAAAAATTAAAAGGTGATTGACACTTGACGTAGAACTATGTAATTCAATACGTTGCAAAACGCCGAAACGCTCTCATTTTTCTTTAAGAAAAAGTAGCGATAATGATGCTTAAGGAGAAGATAATCACTATTTCAAAATATACAACTGAATCAGAAAGGAAGTAATGCCAATGGAGCAGAATGTCAGACCTTTTCAAAAGTTCCTTCCGGGAAGCCACCTTATTCTCGGAGAAGCGGGTTCCGGAAAGACCCGCCTCATTTGGTCCATACTCCAGGGAAAAGACTTTGTTGAGGATCATTCCATCAACATCGTCCTGACAGATTCAGAAAAACGTATTTGGTACAATCCTCCCAATAATCCTGTCCACACGATCGATCCTTATGAAACCGATATTTCCTGGGTCACCGAACCTACAAAACCAGGTATATACTACTGTGCCTGCGACTACGCACCCCGAATCATCACTTTTCTGGAATGCCTTGCTACCTGGTCAATCCACGAAAAAAACATAACAAACCGAGTCCGGATTTTCATCGATCTTCCGTCCAAGTACTGGAATATTCCTGAGTTTGCTGAGCAGCTCGGCCGACTCGATTATATTACAGCCAACCGCAAGGAAGAAGATGGCTCACTTATCGAAATATGGGCTGCCATCGGATCCCTGAACAAAATATCCTCAGAAATCAAATCCCTGTTCCAGCACATCAATCTGATTATGCTTAATCCCCTGCCTGAGGGCTGGTCCAATAAGCTCCTGAACCTTCTGGACATCAAGTGCGATAATCTGCCGGAAATTATAGCTGGAATCAGTAGTAACATCAAAGACGGCTTTTACTACATCCCAATTACGGAAGAGTACCTCGCTTTGGATCCTAAACCTATTGTGAAGCCGTAATAATTGCCAGCTTAAACAGCTGCTGACTATGTGTTGGCAGCTGTTTTTTTCTATACCGTTTTTGGCATTTATTCTTCGGTATTAATCAGCGCCTTGAATTCATCTTCAGTATAGACTGGGATTCCAAGTTCCCTGGCTTTATGATACTTTGAACCGGGGTTCTCACCGACGAGAACCAGGGATGTTTTTTTGCTTACACTTGATGAAGCCTTACCACCGAGATGTTCAATCAGGTCCTCGATCTCGCGCCGTTCCCACGATCGAAGTGCGCCAGTCACCACAATACTCTTCCCGGCAAGGATTTGCGAAACAGACATATTTGCTGCGGTCATGGTGACACCAGCCGCCTTCAGCCGATTCAGAAATTCGTGATTTGCAGGGGCGCTGAAGAAACTCACAATACTTTTGGCCATGATGCCGCCGATATCGCCGATTTCCCGGAGTTCTTCCTCGGTCGCATTTTCCAGAGCTTCCATGCTGCGGTACCTTGCGGCCAGGATCTTGCCGACTTTGACCCCGACATGCCGGATGCCCATCGCAAAAATCAATGAAGCCAGGCCGCGTTCTGTGCTTTTTTCGATCGAAGCAAGCAGGTTGCGGGCCGATTTATCAGCCATCCGATCTAATTGAACAAGGTCTTCGTACTGAAGATAATATAAATCGGAGGCGTCTTTGACAAGCCCGGCATCCAGCAGCTGGCTGACCACAGCGGGGCCGAGACCTTCAATATTCATCGCATCCCTGGACACAAAATGGATCAGGGCTTCTCTCTGGCGCGACGGGCAGGAGATATTCTGGCAGCGATGGGCAGCCTCTCCTTCCAGCCGGTAAACTGGACTGCCACAGGACGGGCAGTTAGCAGGCATTGCAAACACCATTTCCTGACCGGTACGTTTCTCTGGCAGCGATTTGATGATTTCAGGAATCACATCTCCAGCCTTATGAATTAATACGTAATCGCCGACCCGGATGTCCTTATCCCGGATATTGTCCAGATTATGCAGCGTGGCCCTCCCCACGGTAGAACCGGCCACAAATACGTCCTTAAGAACCGCAGTCGGGGTGAGCACTCCTGTCCGGCCCACATTGATCTCAATATCCTTCACCTGGGTCTCGACCTGTTCGGCCGGGAACTTATAAGCAATCGCCCAGCGCGGACTTTTGGCCGTATAGCCGAGCTCTCGCTGCTGAGAAAAGCTGTTCACCTTGATGACCAGTCCATCAATCTCATAATGGAAACCGTGCCGTTCGTCCGTCATCCGGCTGCAGTACGCAATCACTTGCTCGATGGTTGAAAACAGCTGATAGTTTGGATTAACATTAAATCCGAGTCTGCTTAAGGCTTCCAACACTCCAGTCTGGGTACTGATTCCCATCTGTTCGGCCTGAATCAGCTGATACGCAAAATACCCCAGTTTCCGCTGCGCCGTGATCCTGGAATCCTGCTGACGCAGGGAACCGGCTGCCGCATTTCTCGGGTTCGCAAACAGGGAAAGTCCCTCTTCTTCCCGCTCCGTATTCAGCTGGAGGAAGGAGTCCTTCGGCATATATCCTTCGCCGCGGATATCCACAGAACCTTCGAATTTCCCGCCATCTGTGTTGTATAGCCGAAGCGGCACCGCTCTAATGGTCCGGACATTTGCTGTGATCTCTTCCCCGACTTCACCGTCCCCGCGGGTTGCCCCCCGCTGCAAAATACCTTCGTGGTAAGTTAAGGCTACCGTCAGCCCGTCGATCTTCAATTCTACGACATATTCCGCATCGGGTGCCACACCGCGCACCCGACGGTCAAAGTCCATTAATTCCTCGGCATTGAAAGCGTTATCGAGACTCAGCATCGTTTCTGGGTGCCGGACCTTCGGAAACTGGGATGCGACAACCCCTCCGACCCGCTGGGAAGGAGAATCAAGCGTGACCCAGTCCGGGTGTTGATGTTCGATCTCGATGAGTTCCTTTAAGTAAAGGTCATACTCAGCATCCGTAAGAATCGGATCATCCAGGCCGTAATAATGATAATTGGCCTTTTCGATCATATTTTTGAGTTCAAGCAAACGGTTATTTTGATTCATACCGAAACCCCTTACCTTAATCTCGTATTTTCCCTGTGTAGGCTTATTCGCCTTTCACCGAAAGGTTAACCCAAGGCTTATCGAATCTTTTAATTTTGCATCGAAAAATCTACTATATCTTAGACAGCCGGGCATACTCAGCAATCAGTTTTTTAACTACACCGCTGAAAACAACCGTGATTTCAGCACTGTTCCCTTCACCTTTTACGGACATTACAATACCGTGGCCGAATTTGGGATGCTCGACTTTGTCACCGACCAGAAAGCTTCCGGGATCAGAGCTTACAACAGACGATCCACTGTCCTTCCAGCTTTTACATCCGGTAAAGGAATTGCCTGAAGCGTAAGCAGTATCACCACCAGCATAGTTCCTGGTTTGGGAAGAAGACCCGAATCCTCTCCCAAGAATCTCCCGACGGGATATTTCCTCTTTCAAAAGTTCTTCGGGGATCTCTTTCAGGAAACGGGAAGGTACACTGCTCTGGATATGACCATAGATCATCCTTTGTTCGGTCGTACTCAGGAATAGCTTTTCTCTGGCCCGAGTAATCGTGACATAACACAGCCGACGTTCCTCTTCGAGCAGATACGTCTCCAAAAGGCTTCTGCTACTTGGGAAAATCCCGTCTTCCATTCCGACCGCAAACACGACCGGGAATTCCAATCCTTTGGCACTGTGCATGGTCATCAGCTTCACGGCATCTTCCTCTTCATCAAAACTGTCGATTTCCGCGACCAGCGAAACCTGTTCTAGGAATCCTCCCAGAATAAGCATATTCTGGTCAGCCTCCAGATCAGGATCTTCGAGGTAATCTTGAAGGTTATTATCGTACTCGGCTGTTACGGATAAAAATTCATTGAGGTTCTCTATCCGAGCTTCAGCCTCCACGGTATTCTCCGCTCTAAGTGAGGCCATGTATCCTGTATCTCTTATGATCTTCTCCGTCAGCTGAGTCAGTGGCACACCCTTTTGAGCTTCCTGCCTTAAAGACATCATCAGTTCATAGAAGTTCGTAAGTGTGCCGACGCCTTTGGTCTGGAGACCGGGAATATACGCTGCCTCAGTCAGCGCATCCAAAATCGGCAGGCCCTGTTCCTCAGCGTACTCCAGTATTTTATCCAGACTGCTTTTTCCAATACCTCTTTTGGGCACATTAATGACCCTGGCAAAACTGACGCGGTCGGCCGGATTGTTCAGCAGCCGCAAATAAGCCAGGATATCCTTGATTTCGAGCCGTTCATAGAACTTAACCCCGGAATATATCCTGTAGGGTATGCTTTCCTTCATGAGGTGTTCTTCCAGCACCCTGGACTGGGCATTCGTACGGTACAGTATCGCAAAATCGTTATACGGTCTGCCTTCTGTATCAGCCAGATCACGAATTTTTCCGGTCACAAAGCGGGCTTCGTCATGCTCATCTGTTGCTTTAAAGAGAACAATTTCCTCTCCTTCTGTATTTTCTGTCCAGAGGGATTTCCCTTTGCGGTTATCATTATTACTGACGACTTCGTTAGCAGCCCGCAGTATCTTCTGAGTCGAACGGTAATTCTGCTCCAGCTTCAATACTTTGGCTTCCGGGTAGTCTCTTTCAAAATCCAGGATATTTTGGATATCGGCACCTCTCCAGCCGTAGACGGACTGATCGTCGTCCCCGACGACGCAAAGGTTACGGTAGCACGCGGCCAGCTGCTTGATCAGAATATACTGGGCATGATTGGTATCCTGGTACTCATCGACGAGGATGTAGCGGAATTTCTCCTGATAGTAGCTTAGGACATTCGGGTTTTCCCTGAATATTTTCACTGTCAGCATGATGATGTCATCAAAATCCAGGGCATTATTGCCGGAAAGCTTTCTCTGGTATAGGCGGTAGGCCTCAGCCGCTTTTTCGGTAAAGAAATCTCTGGCCTCCGCAGCAAAAGCATCAGGCCCTAAAAGCTTGTTTTTAGCATCACTGATCGTCGCCAAAACAGCCCGCGGCGCAAACTTCTTATCATCAAGATTTAGTTCTTTGAGACACTCCTTGAGTACTGTCAGCTGATCCCCGGAATCATAGATCACAAAGCTCCGGGAATATTCCGGCAGGATATTGATTTCCCGCCTTAAGATCCGCACGCAGGTAGAATGAAAGGTCGCTACCCAGAGTCCCTCGCCCTCACTGCCTACCAGCGCAAGAACACGGTCTCTCATCTCTTTAGCAGCCTTATTCGTAAACGTGATCGCAAGAATGTTCCAGGGATTAACGCCTTTGGCTACCAGATGAGCGATCCTGTAAGTCAATACTCTTGTCTTGCCTGAACCGGCCCCGGCTAAAATAAGAAGAGGACCCTCTCCGCTTTCAACTGCTTCCCGTTGGACAGGGTTCAGGTCCTTAAGATAATACATTGATAAGATCACCTTTCTGTCATTTCCAAATTAAAATCTTCAAATATAAACGTTTATGGCCAACACAAAAACATTATCCTTATTTTACCACATAAGAAGTAAAAGGAGAACGGGTGTTCGAGAAAAATAATTAGATTAATTATAAGAGATTAATCGCAATATCCTTTATTTTTCAATTTGCTGAGATGCGATGTCAGAACCTCATTGAGATCAATCCCGTAATGCTCTTCCAGAACGAACATCATGGTGACCGCAGTCTGAGCAACATCCATCAGCTCCTTGGCGACCATCTGCATCGCTTCTGCCTCTTCCACCCGCAGCGCCTCTCCGTTTAAGCCACGGAATTTTCCGATCGCCTGAGCAAGTTCTCCAGATTCTTCCATGATCTTTAACGCAGTACTTTCGAGGGAAGGGCTCAGCCTGTTCAAACGCGGCAATGTGATGGTCTTCATTACTTTTTCGTTCATGCTTTTTCTCCCTTAGCAGGCATTACGACATCTTCACTTTGAACAAATGTATTGCAGGCTGTGCAAGAATAGCTGATGGTTTTGATCTTCACTGTACGGTCCCCGTTTTTTTCTTCTCTTACTGTTTCAGTCAATGCCATTGGCTGCAAGAGTTGACATCTTGGACAATATTGATGATCCATTTAACTCATCCCCCATCAACAGGATAATACCCAGTATTCTAAGCATCCTTGTGAAATATAAATTTATTTTCTTCTTGAATTGAGCTCTTCGGCAATCTCAGATAAAGGTACGTTTCTGTCTTCCAGCATGACAAGCAGGTGGTACAGCAGATCGGAAGCTTCATAGCGGATCTCACTGAGTGAATTGTTTTTAGCGGCAATGATGACTTCCGCACATTCCTCACCGATTTTTTTCAAGATTTTGTCGATCCCTTTGGCAAAGAGATAGGTCGTATAGGCACCTTCCGGCCTCTCGATATTTCTCTGCTTGATGACTTCGGCGAGCATTTCCAAAGTTCTACCCAGAGAGACAGTAGGTTTGGTATTCGGTTGGCCGCAGCACGTTTCAGATCCTGGCAGGTAGTGAAAACAGGAGTAATAGTTTTCATGGCAGGCCATTCCAGTTTGTTTGACTTTCAGAAGAATCGTATCGCGGTCACAGTCAAACCGGATATCGACGATTTCCTGGTAATGACCTGAAGTTTCTCCCTTGACCCAGAGCTGGTTTCTGCTGCGGCTGAAATAACACGCTTTGCCTTCAGTCAGCGTTTTTTTCAGTGCTTCCTGATTCATGTAGGCGAGCATTAGCACTTCTCCACTTTCGGCATCCTGGGCAATGGCCGGAGCAAGACCTTTTTCATCCCACTTCACAGCCTGTACGGTTTTGGAAATATCGATACACCCTGACTCAAATCTACTGTTCATCTTGGTTGACTCCTTTTTTAATATCCCAATTTGCTTTTTTTCCTGCGATTATCAATTTCTTAAGATTATCTTCGAACGGGTATGCCTTTTCCGGCCAGATAATCTTTTGTCTCTTTGATGCTGTACTCCCTGTAATGAAAAATCGACGCGGCTAAGACAGCATCCGCTTCCCCCTCCGTCAGACCTTCCGCCATATGTTTCAGGTTTCCGACTCCTCCGCTCGCAATTAATGGAATGGTCACAGCCCTGCTTACCAACCGGTTCAGTTCGTTATCATAGCCCTCTTTGGTTCCGTCACGATCCATCGAAGTCAGCAGGATTTCACCTGCCCCAAGTTCTTCAACTTTCCGGGCCCATTCCAGTACATCTGTCCCGGTCGGTTTACGGCCTCCGTGCGTATACACTTCCCAACGGCCCTCTCCGACTTTGCGGGCATCGATTGCGACAACAATGCACTGGCTGCCGAATGTGAGAGCCCCTTGTTCGATCAATTCCGGATTTTGAACAGCAGCCGTATTTAAGGAGACTTTATCTGCTCCGGCACGCAGCATTCTCCGGATATCCTCAATCGTTCTTAAGCCCCCGCCGATGGTAAAGGGAATAAACACTTTCTCAGCAGTCCTTCGGACGACATCGACCATGGTTTCACGGCCTTCGGCAGAAGCTGAAATATCCAAAAATACAAGTTCATCGGCACCCTCGCGATCGTACAGCGAAGCAAGTTCCACAGGGTCTCCCGCATCCCGCAGGTGAATAAAATTCGTTCCTTTAACTACCCGGCCATCATGCACATCGAGGCAAGGTATAATTCGTTTGGCAAGCATTTATTTTGCTCCTTTTGCTTGGGTAGGTCACCGTAATGGAGGGCCGCTTTCGGTCGTTGTGTCTTGACACAAAATTCCGTGCTTCTTGTCGAATACCATGTTATCCGTGACGTATTCGACCCTATGTACTTCCTGTACCGTCGCCTTGCTCCACTTGGCGCTGGCTGTCCATTACGCGACTTAATCTATGAGATATAAGTAAAAGTTAAATAGAAATTATATTCTAGGCGATCACCCGCAGTGCCTCTTCCAGCGTGAAAGCGCCTGAATAGATAGCCTTTCCGACAATAGCACCTTCAATCGCTATTCCACGGTCAGCCTCCGCCTTCAGTTTATCCAGATCGTCCAACGCGGAAATACCGCCGGATGCAATCACCTTAAGTCCGGTCGTCTCGGCCATCCTGACCGTGCTGGCAATGTTCGGACCGCCAAGCATTCCGTCCCTGGAAATGTCGGTGAAGACAATCCGGGAAACGCCGACTTGCTTCATCGCTTTACCGAGATCCTCAGCTTTGAGGCCGGTGCTTTCCGCCCATCCCTGAACCGCGACCATGCCGTCTTTGGCATCGATCCCGACAATAATCTGATCGCCATACCTGCGAACAGCCTCTGTCACAAGCTCCGGATCCCTTACCGCGACCGTCCCGAGTATGACCCTTGATACACCTAAATCCAGCAGTTCCTCGATCCTGGCCAGTGTCCGGATACCACCGCCCACCTGAATCTTCAACGAAACATTCTTTACAATATCCCGAATGGCTTCATCGTTTACGGGCTTTCCGGAAAATGCCCCGTTCAGGTCGACGATATGCAGAACCTTTGACCCTCTGTCCATGAAATCGGCCGCCACCCCTGCAGGGTCATCGGAGTATACGGTTGCATCCTCCATTCTACCCTGCAGGAGACGGACAACTTTGCCGTCTTTTAAATCAATCGCCGGATATATGATCATTGATTTTTCACCCATTTCCCAAAATTATCGAGCATGACCAGACCCCAGGGGCTGGACTTCTCCGGGTGGAACTGTGCACCCCAGACATTGTCTTTGCCGACCAGGGCAGGAAACTCCAGTCCATAATCGCTGGTCCCGGCAATGTAGTCCTGATCGGCCGGCTGAGCAAAATAAGAGTGGACAAAATAGAAATAAGAATGGTTCGGAATATCATTACAAAGCATGTTCTGTCTGATAACATTTAGCTTATTCCATCCCATATGCGGAATCTTCAAGCCCGGCGGGAATTTGACCACCCGGCCTTTCAGAAAACCAAGACCGCTATGTTCTCCATGCTCCTCACCAACCTCAAAAAGCAGCTGCATGCCGAGGCAAATGCCCAGAAAAGGTTTGCCGCTTTGTACATATTGTTTTAAAGGGTCAAGCCAGCCGCCTTTGGCGAGCTCATCCATGGCATCAGCGAAAGCGCCGACTCCAGGAAGAATAACTCCGTCCGTACCGGTCAGCTTCTCCGGAGATTCTATGATCTCCGCTAAAAATCCAAGTTTTTCAAACGCCTTTTCCACACTTCGTAGATTTCCGCGTCCATAGTCTACTATGCCTATCATTCTAATGATGTCCTCCAGTAATTACACGGACTATTTTATCAGTTAGTACCTTGTCAACCATACAATTAGAATAGAATAATAGGTCTATTCTATAAGCTCCCTTTGGTAGAGGGCACACCGTCAACAAGACTGCTTTTCCTTACAGCAAGTCCAAGGGCCCTGCCCGCGGCTTTGAATACAGCCTCGAGAATGTGGTGCCTGTTTTTTCCGTCCAGCATGCCTATATGCAGCGTGATGCCGGCATTCGTCGCCAGGGCCCGAAAAAATTCTTCCGCCATCTCTACAGGGAAATCACCGACCATCCCTTCCGGGCAATCTACTTTCCAGACCAAGAACCCGCGGTTGGAAATATCTGCAGCAACCTGAACCAGGGCTTCATCCATCGGAAACAGGCAGTCCCCGACCCTCTCAATTCCGGACTTGTCCCCAAGCGCTTCTTTCATCGCCTGTCCAAGAACGATCCCGCAGTCTTCCACCAAATGGTGCTGGTCAACTTTCAGGTCCCCCCCGGCTTCAATCTCCAGATCAAAATGGGCAAACCGGCAAAAGGCATCAAGCATGTGGTCAAAAAAACCGATCCCGGTATCTACGCTTACTCTACCGCTGCCGTCAATGGCCAGCGCCAGTGTTATTTCCGTCTCCAGGGTTGTTCTGCTTAGATTGGCACTCCTCACTCTATAGGCCCCCTTATTAACCTTATTTTTATATTATACATGAATTTACTGTTCTTCCGCTATCACGATTTCAAAGCTTCTTCTGTCTGACCTCTACAGCCCTGGCATGTGCTTCCAGCCCTTCTTTGCGGGCAAGGTATGCAATCTGGGCGGTATCCCTTTGCAAAGCTTCTTCGGAATAGTTGATTACACTTATTCTTTTAACAAAGGTGTCGACGCCAAGGACAGAGTAAAAGCGGGCGGTTCCCCCGGTCGGCAGGATATGGTTTGGTCCCGCAAAATAATCACCGACCGGTTCCGGTGTATATCTCCCCAGGAACACCGCCCCGGCATTTTTCACCTTGCCCAGCCAGGCGAACGGTTCCTGCACAGCGAGTTCAAAGTGTTCGGGGGCAATGCGGTTGACAAGGTTTATCCCTTCCTGAATATCCCTGACCAGAATTGCAGCCCCGTAAGTATCCCAGGAATCCCTGGCAATTTCAGCCCGCGGCAGTGCTTCAAGCTGGCGCTCCACCTCAAGCACCGTCTTTTCCAGCAAATCGGAACACGGTGAAACGAGAATTGCTGAGGCAAGCCTGTCATGTTCAGCCTGCGAAAGCAGGTCTGCCGCCAGCTCCTCCGGGACAGCGCTTTCATCCGCAAGGATAAGGATCTCGCTCGGTCCGGCCAGCATATCGATATCTACGGTTCCATAGACCATTTTCTTAGCAAGGGTTACAAAAATATTGCCGGGCCCTGTAATCTTATCCACAGGGGCAATCGATGCTGTGCCGAAAGCAAGAGCAGCGACCGCCTGGGCGCCTCCGACCTTATAGATCTCTTTGACACCGCACTCCGCGGCAGCGACCAGTACCTCCGGCAAAAGGCTTCCATCTTTCAGCGGCGGAGAAACCATGACGATCTCCTCGACTCCAGCCACGGCTGCCGGAAGCGCATTCATCAGAACGGAAGATGGATAAGCTGCTGTTCCCCCCGGAACATAGACCCCGACCCGCTGCAAAGGGCGAATGACTTGGCCAAGGATACTGCCGTCTTCGGCAGTATCAAACCAGGAAACCCTTTTTTGCTTTTCGTGGTAGGTTCTAATGTTGTTGATCGCCTGACTGATTGCTTCCAGGTACTCATCATCTACTTTTTTATAAGCTTCCCATATCTCCTGGTCGGTGACCCGAAGTCCCGAGGCCTTCAGGTCAACCCCGTCAAACGCGGCAGTCAAGTCATAAATGGCTTCATCACCCTGTTCACGCACCTTTTGCAGGATTCCTGCCACTTTTTCTTCCAAGTCACGGTCATTGCCGTAGGATTTATTAATAAGCGTTTTCAGGTCAATATCCTCAATTTTTTGTACAGTCTTCATCGTCTAAACCTCCTTTGGCAATATCAGTCGTACTGCTGGACAAGGACTCTCATTTTTTCTGCAAGCCCCTGAATACGTTCGTATTTTACCCGATAGGACACGCGATTGGCAATCATTCTGCTCGTAGCTTCAAGGATCTGGGCGACCTCGGCCAGATTATTCTCTCTTAAGGTCTTACCGGTTGAGACAATATCCACAATCATCTCAGCCAGACCCACCCGGGGAGCAAGTTCAATATTGCCATGCAGTTTGATCGGTGTAACCTGCATACCGTGCTCATTGAAGAACAGTTGGGCAACTCTCGGGAACTTGGTTGCAGCTCTCTTTTGGTTTAGCACGCTCAGGTCATATTGTCCGTCAGGCAGCTTCTGCGGCAGGTTTTCCTCCGGCATCGCCACAACAAAGCGGCAATACCCGAATTTTAAGTCAACCAGTTCAGCAACATCTTTGTTTTGTTCGATTACGGTATCCTTGCCGACGAAACCGATATCTGCCGCTCCCTGTTCTACATAAGTGGGAATATCCGTCGGGCGGCAAATGATAATCCTCGCCTCTGATCCAGGAAGATCAAACAGCAGTTTACGGGAATCATTTTCTACCGATCTGCAGTCCAGCCCCGCTTCAGTCAGAAGCGCCACTGAATCCGTCAGTAATTTTCCTTTTGGCAGCGCTATGGTTAAATAATTTTTCGGCACAATACAAAGCCCCTTCCAAAGATTGATGATTAGACCAATGGCCTTTTAAATTAATTGCTAACGATGTTAAATGACACTTATTTATTGCTCTCAATCTTCTCCAGCAGCGCAATTCCGCGGCTGGAAGCCAGGTTTCTGGCATCGGCGTCCGTCAGGAATCCGAGGGCCATCTCAACTTTTTTGCCGCTTTTTCTGAGCTCCCGGCAGCGTTTGATCACAGCTCCGGGGGATTGCCCGTAAACCAAAACATCGGCCTTATCCAATTCAAAATCTGCAGCCTTCTCGAGCATAAGGCCGAGATTAACCGCAAAACCTGTTGCGCCGTAATCCATTCCAAAATCTGCATAGAGACCATCATAACGTCCTCCTTCAATCAGCGGAACGCCGATTCCCGGAAGATAACCTTCAAAGATTGCGCCTGTATAATAGGAGAATCCTCTTAAGATTCCAAGGTCCAGGGATACGTAGTCCTGAACGCCGAATTCCTTTAAATACAAATAGATGGTCCGTAAAGATTCCACAGCTTTTCCGATCGGCTTAATATGCGTCCAGTTTTGAAGCTTATCCAGGACTTCTTCTTTCCCGGTCAGATGAGGCAGGGATAGAAGAAGTTCTTTCGCCGGCTCGGGCAAGTCGTTGGAAGAAACGATTTTTTCAAGTTTTACCATGTCCTTACGTGCTATACCGTCTTCCAGTTCCTCCCTCACTTTGGTTTCAAACCTCATCTCTTCGGCTAGTCCCGAGAAAATCCCGTTGTGCCCAAGGTTCAGTTGAAAATTTCTGATTTTGAGTGTCTTCATGATTTCTACAGCCAGCGCAATAACTTCAGCGTCTGCAATGTCATTGTCCGAGCCGATCAGTTCAACGCCCACCTGCCTGAATTCCCGGTAACGGGCGGAATCATTCCTGTAAACATCACCACTGTAACAGAACCGCAGCGGAAATTGTCCGCCTTTCTGTCTTGTGGCAACCATCCTGGCAATCGGGGTTGTGAATTCCGGTCTTAATACGAGCGTATGACCGTTTTTGTCAAAGAACTTATATAAATGGTCATCCTTGTCTGCGTCAGGCTCGACACAGGCCCGATATTCGAGTCCGGGTGTCGCAACTTTCTGATAAGACCAATTTTTGCATACACTGATTGCTTTTCCTTCCAACTCCTCCAGCTGTGCTAATTCAGCCGGCAGAAGATCGATCATCCCCTCCGGAATTTTAAGCCCTAATGATGAACGTTCCATAATTATTGCACCTCATTTTTCTGAAAGCTCTTATTTTTTTTATTTTTCTCCATTCGTTCGAGAACCATCTTGTAACCGTCAGCGCCATAGTTCAAACAACGTTTGACCCTGCTGATGGTGGCAGAGCTTGCTCCGGTAACTTCAGCAATCCTGGAATAGGTCACGTCTTCCTCCAGCATACGGGCGACTTCCAGCCGCTGCGCGAGGGCCTTGATCTCCGCTACCGTAGCCAAATCTTCAAAGAAGCTGTAACATTCCTCTTTCGTTTTGAGCAGAAGGATCGCTTCAATAAGAGAATCGGTCAGGGTATCCCTGATCCTTTCGTCACTCAGCATGATGACTTACCTCCGGGTTATCTCTTTCACACTTTAATTTATTAAAGTATTGAACCGATGTCAAGTATAATTGTAAAAAATCTTTAATCCTGTGCCTCCGTTTAAAAAGAATAATCCAGAATTGGCTTGCAGGCCCGATATACTCGGGATATAATCTACTCAACGTCTTATTTTTTTACTTAGAAATGAAGGAAAATCTACGGTTTATTTTTTTATGGAAAAGAGTGAGTGAGCGAATGAGCAAATACTGGAGCAAAATTGCGGCTGGTCAAAAACCGTATGTACCGGGAGAACAGCCGAAAGACAAAAAATATATCAAGCTGAACACGAACGAATGTCCCTATACGCCTTCTCCCTTGGTCCTCGAAGCGATCAAAGAAGCCGCAAATGAGAAACTGAAGTTATACCCCGATCCGGGCGGTGAGGACTTGCGCCAGGCCGTAGCCGAATATTATGGCCTGAAAAAGGAGTGGGTATTTGTTGGAAACGGTTCGGATGAAATCCTGGCTTTTGCGTTTATGGCTTTTTTTGATCCGGGCCGCACGATCCTGTTCCCGGATGTTACCTATAGTTTCTATCCGGTCTATGCTAATTTATTTCAGCTGGACTACCGGCTGGTCCCGCTGAGAGAAGAGTTTTCTTTATACCCGCCTGATTTCTACGGTTCGGAAGGCGGAGTCATCTTTCCGAACCCCAATGCCCCTACCGGCAACTATGTGACGCCCGAAATGATAGAAAAAATCCTTATCCATAATATGGATAAGGTAGTCATCGTTGATGAGGCCTATATTGATTTCGGCGGTGAAACTGCCATTCCGCTTATTGAGAAGTACCCCAATTTGCTGGTAATCCAGACATTGTCCAAGTCCCGGTCTCTGGCAGGCTTAAGAGTTGGCTTTGCTCTGGGTCAGGATGAGCTGATGGAAGGCTTGAGCCGGATCAAAAATTCCTTTAATTCCTATACATTGGACCGCTTATCCATGGCCGGAGCAATCGCAGCCATGAAGGATGAGTCCTACTTCCAAGTCACGAGACAAAAAGTGATGCAAACGAGGGAAAGGATCGTTCCGGTACTCAGGCAAATGGGCTGGCAAGTGATTCCATCACAAGCAAATTTCATTTTCATATCCCACCCCGTGCTCAAGGCTGAAGAGGTCTTCACCGCACTCCGACAGCAGGGCATTTTGGTCAGGTACTTCCGCCAGCCCAAAATCGACAATTACCTACGCGTCAGCATCGGCAGTGACGAGGAGATGGACAGCCTGCTCCAAGCACTTACCAAGATTAACCCATAAGGTTTGTTATGGTTCGTTACTAACCCATAATTCCCAAACTTCAGGGACATACCCTACTGTAGCCTGTTTGCCGTTACGGACGATTGGTGTCCGGTAAAGACCGGGATTGTTCAGCAATAATTCTTCTCTGACAATTGAACTACTGATTTTGTCCAGATTTAAGCGCAAATAGTCCTTGCCTCCGGTATTAAACAGGCTGTTTAGACCCACCGCTGCTTTAACACTCTGCAGTTCTCCTTTGCTTAATCCCTTTTGGTCCAGATCTATGAGCTGATATCGAATGCGGCGCTCTTTAAACCAGCGTTCCGCTTTTTTTGTATCAAAACACTTTTTGATTCCAAATATCTGTATGTTCATAAACTCTCTTAATTTCTCTTGATTTGATTTTCTTCATTCTATTTTTTGTTGTATATCAATAATTATTGTCTTATTTATCTACGCGGAAATGCTCTCCTAGCCCTTGGTTCCTTTAGGACCTCAGCCCAGATAACGCCACGCATTACTTCCGAAGATGATAAATTAAGACCAAAGGCCGCTCTTTTTTGAGAAATTTGATCTCCCGGTGTGATCTTTCTGTTGGTATAATCACTACCTTCGGATCCCCAAGTCCCTTCCTGGTCTGCGGCTCCTTCAACACCGCCAATACCTTCAGTACCCTGGGTTCCCTCATTTGAAACATACCGGTCATAGTCCGATCGACCTTCTTCTCCCCATTTATTTCCTGTTTTTTGGACGGTTTTAGCTTTTCGCGGAACTGAAGAAGCAGAAGCTGGAGAGGCAGCAGCCTTTTTCTTGACGGTTGATCCATACGGTCCAACCTGCAGCTCTTTCTCAGCCTTTTCTACAGATTCCCTGAGCTGTCTTTCCAGATCTTCGAAGAGATTTCTTTTTTTCTTTCTTTCCGTCCGAAAAGTTTCCCTGTCCATCTCGGCTGTTAGAGGTTCGGACAACGGCCTGTTGTCCTCCGGCCTAACAGGTCTGCGTTGCGGAGGCTTGTCTTTATTGGCAAAGAAGCTGTAAATTACAACCGCAATAATGATAAATGTTATGATATCCACTGACCATCACCTACTTCTTGGGTATCGTCGTTTCCGGTTCATCTCCTTTGGCTGTGACAGCAATATTATCCCGCATACGGGTATCCGCAATCACGTTTTGCAGATTGTAATAATCCATAACGCCAAGGCGTCCTTCCTTTAAAGCTGAGGCCAATGCCAGCGGAACTTCGGCTTCAGAGTCTACGACTTTGGCTCTCATTTCCTGAACGGACGCTTTCATTTCCTGTTCCCTCGCTACCGCCATCGCTCTGCGCTCCTCCGCTTTGGCCTGGGCAATACGCTTATCTGCTTCGGCTTGATCTGTCTGCAGCTGCGCCCCAATATTTTTGCCGACATCGACATCCGCAATATCAATCGACAAGATCTCAAAAGCAGTTCCGGAATCCAATCCTTTATTCAATACAGCCTGAGATATCACGTCCGGATTTTCGAGGACATTGGCATGGGAAGCAGAACTACCGATACTTGTGACAATCCCTTCACCGACGCGCGCGATGATCGTTTCTTCGCCTGCGCCGCCGACCAGACGGTCAATATTGGCTCTTACGGTAACCCTTGCTATGACTCTTAATTCAATCCCATTCTGAGCAACCGCAGACACCACGGGTGTTTGGATCACTTTCGGATTGACAGACATTTGTACAGCCTGCAATACATCACGTCCTGCCAGGTCGATCGCCGCGGCTCTCTCGAATTTTAAGGGAATTGCGGCTCTTTCCGCAGCAATTAATGCGTTAACGACCTTGTCGACATTACCTCCGGCAAGGTAATGGGCCTCAAGCTGTGACGGGGTAAGCCCCAGACCGGCTTTATGGGCTTTAATCAATGGGTTCACAATCCTGATCGGGGCAACCCGCCTGAGTCTCATCCCGATCAGTGTAAATATACCGATATTAACACCGGCTGCCAAAGCCGAAATCCAAAGACCGACCGGAATAAACGTAAAGAGCACCATCAGAATAATCAAAAGCAGCATAATCAGCATTACCGTTGTAACTAGTGCCGTTGTCATATGTTTATGACCTCCTATTCATTTTCTTCCCTACTCACAATGATTCTTGTACCCTCAACCGCGATGACCTTGATCACAGAATCTTTTGGAATGAAACTTCCATCTGTGACGACGTCGACCCGTTCTCCTTCAATCTGCGCTGTGCCTGCCGGACGGAGCAGGGTCAGGGCTTTTCCGGTTTTCCCCTGATAGTGTATATAATCTGTTTTGGGTGCTACGAAGCCTTCTTCGGTTCTCTGCTTTTCCCCCAAAGCTACCTTGCGCCAGAGTTTTTTCAGCCGACCCGTTTTATATCCGATATAGATCAGCAGCCCTGAGACAATAAGTACAATCAGAAGATACACGACACCCTCGGCGAACGAATCAGCCACTAAAAATACTCCGCCGATCATCATCAAAAGCCCGATGATTCCAGAGACGCCAAAGCCTGGAATAATGAATATTTCCAGAATAACCAGAATGATTCCTACAATAATCAGGGAAAGAGAAATCCCGACAAAAACATCCAAATCCACACCCCCCTTTCTTTGCTCATTTTAGCATAATTTTACTTTCTAGGATATTCTTTCTTCACGCTGTCAAGTCAGATTCATGACTCCATTCGCCAAAACATTTGTTTCCTAAACCTTACAATATCCGGAATTGATTAAATTCACCTTAGAGATTTGTTAATAAGCGTATGGTTTATTCTGTTCATCAATCGTTTAATCTGCATTAATCATATCTTAAGCTTACTGCTTATAATAATAGTCAGAGGTGATAAATAATGCCTGATTTATTAAAATATCTTCTATATTCCATTTTTGCTTTTGGGATGATTTGTCTGGCAGTAATAGCTTCCTGGTTTTTTTTTCTTATCTTGGCCATTGGGATTGCCGCCAGCGTCATCAATCAGAAATTTTTTGGTAAGAAGAAGACCACCACACCCGAAGCAAATACCTTCAGCCAAGGAACATGGAATAAAACAACGAACAGTAACCAGCACGAATATATGACTGTGATTGATGCGGATAATACAGAGAACGAATACCGGATACCGAAGATATAAAACATCTTTAAGAAAAACAGTGTAAAGGAAGAAGCCTGATAAACAGTTTAGATAAAAAGCTCTATGTCCGCTTCCAGGGCATCCTGCAAATAGTCTTTCGCTGTCATAATTTTGACATCCGGAATCATTTCCTCAAGTGTAAAACCCATGATCTCAAGGGAAAGCTTGCATATGTAAAAGCTTACCCCCTTTTTTTGTGCTCCTTTCAGAAAAGCGGAAAGATCGGGTGCGTCCTGGTCTTCCATCATTTGTTTCAGCATGGCTTTTCCAATACCAGCCATATTCATCCGGGAAAGCGGCAGGTCCTCCGGACCCCTTGGCGCAGTAAGTTCCATCATTTTTTCATAAACCGTTTTGTCTTCCAAAGACATTTTTTCTGGGTCGCGTATCAGACAAAGACCCCAGAAAGCGAAAAAAATACTGACTTTCATGTTAAGCTCCCTGGCTGAATTAGCCAGGATCAAGGCAGCCATCGCTTTGTCATAATCCCCGCTGAACAAAATCAGGCTGAGCTTCTTCTCTTTTTCCATGATAAGCACCACCCTTCTTGATGTATGTTTTTATTCTCGGTAATGGTGCTTATCTTTATGCAGGCTTGACTACCTCAACTGTACATTTTCAAATAGCGTCTCCTGTCTTTGGCAATTTCCTGCAATACTTCCAGCAGCCTGCCAACTTCGTGAGGTTCATTGTATAAACCAAAACTGACTCTGACCATCCCGGGTCTGTTTTCCGGTAGATGATCTGCAACTGCGCTTAAGATGGCTGGTTCGACTTTCATGAGCTTTTGGACGTAAGGATGCGCGCAAAAACACCCACTTCTGACAGAAATGCCGGCTTCTCCGGCTAATATATCCGCCAGTTTCTCATGATAAACGCCCTTCATATTAAACGGAACAATCCCGACGCGCTCCTGACTTTGATCTTCTGCACAATAGATGTCGATACAGTCTATTTTTTTTAGTCCCTGAATCAGTTGGGATGTCAGGTTTTTTTCATGCTTGTACACATTTCGCATCCCGACTGCAGTTAAGGTTTTTATACTTGCGGCCAAGGCCAGCACACCCATTAAGTTGGGCGTTCCAGCCTCATCTTTGGAAGGAGGATCATTCCAGATTACCAAATCACGGGTCACAGCTTTGACTGTTCCTCCGCCCTGATAGTCAGGGCTTCCCTTCAGGAAAAAGTCTTTGGGACCAATCAGAACGCCAGTCCCAAAAGGCGCATACATCTTATGTGCGGAGAACACAAGAAAATCAATATGCTTGCTGGAAGCGGAAGGCTTCGTATCAAACGGCTGATGTGGAAGCAGCTGTGATCCGTCAACCATGACCTTGGCACCATATTTATGAGCCCATTCAGCAATTCGATGTACAGGATTGACATAACCTGTTACATTTGAAGCTCCGGCTACAGTTACCAGCTTGACCCGGCCTTTATATTTTTCCAGCTTTTCAATAAAATCGTTAAAAATTAGCCTGCCGCATTCATCGACCTCAATATAGTCGACCTCATACTTTTCCCGCCAAGGAAGGTCATTGGAATGATGTTCCATGGAAGTGGAAAGGATAACACTTTTTATGTATGGATCCACATCCTGTGACAATCTGAATGCCACTTTATTGATAGCTTCTGTGGCATTCTTAACAAAGATCACCACATCCCTTTTGTGGTCTGCGCCCACAAAATCCATCACTGTTTTCCTGGCATTTTCATATTTTTCCGAAGACAATTTGGACTTGTAGCCGGCCCCCCTGTGAATTGACGAATAATACGGTGCAAAGTTGCTGATTTCCTGGAGCACTGAAACAAAAGGCGGCGTCGTTGCTGCGTTGTCAAAATTGATTCCCCTGCGGTTTTTACCGTTTTTGAGCTCAACCTCCGCATCAATTCCGACAACAAGTTTACCGTAATTCATTTTGGTAATAGCAATACTCATTTTCCTCTCCCCTATAACATAATGATCCCCTCATAGTTTATTGACCAAGCGAGAATTTGTTACTTCATTACGCGCAAACTCATTTTATATTCATGAATTAGCGTCGAGAACTGCTCATTACTCGCTTCCTGAGCCACTAAGACACCGCTTTTTTTTAGCAATCTTTGATGAACTTCTTCCCTGTCGACTAAGAACTTGAGCATTTTCTTTAGTGAAGTGTCCTCAGTCAGCGTGAGATGCCGCAGGTACAGTCTCTTGGCCCTGATCTCCGCTTCTTCATTGATTTTGAGCATCTCGTTAATATCCGTACTTTTCTCAACATATTCTATATTCCAGGACTCCTTCCTGGAATTAGTAAGTGGCAAATCAGTAAGACCAAGCTTTCTGACTGCAACTGCAATCATCTCCATATGCGCAAGCTCTTCCGAAGCAATCATGCCCAAAAGATCACGAATATATGGATTGGTCACATGCAGGCGTTGATACATGTGACGTGTAAAGGCAGTAAACTCCCCGTCTTTTCCGCCGATATGTTCCAATAGGGTCCATGCCAGCTTCTCATTTTTCTGCTCAACATAAACCGGATATAGTAAACGTTTCTGGTAACTAAACATCCCAATTCCTCCTGACAGCCATGGCAAATCATTCTTTAGCTTATTATATTGACGATCCTTTCAACCCGTTCCCGCCCATGCGTTTCAAAAAGTCCTCACTTTTGTTCCCGTCGAGCATGTATCGGATGTATGCATGTCTGGCCTCGTTGTATTCCCGGAATATTCTCCTGGCTTTCTCAGGAGAATGGTAGACCTTCCAATAACCGATTAGCAGAGGTTTTTTATCGGGAAAATAGATGAAATCTGCCACATCATCCAGTGGGAAGCCCAAAAATAGTCCGATTTCGTGCGGAAAAGTCCCAATAAGCCATTTTTGTTTTAAAGCCTGGATTGCCGTATCCTGATCCATCTCCCCGAAATAGCCCAGTGATCTTAAGAAATGCTGGTTTTCAGGGATTTGAAGTATTGAAGACAGTCTGTCTGCAATATAAAATAATATGCTGACAGAAGCTTTATTCCTGACAATTTCCTGAACCGTCACATAGGGATGAAGCCTATCTTTGATTTGATCCCAGGTCTCCAGCACATCTTTTTTGATGGCAGTAGTAAATGTAAGTAACTCAGCCGGTTTGGATGCGATAAGTAGCGGTGCAAGATGATAGGTGATATTATCGAGCAGATATTTTCGGGTCTCCAGTTTTTTTCTTTGGCTGGTGTAAGTCGCGATGAAGTCCTGCATATCATCCTCCAAAAACAAATTTTCAAAGGTACTAAATTTATTTTCCTAAATACCAGAACGGATTATACAAAAAACCTGTTTCCTTATTTTTTATAAGGAAACAGGTTTTTTTCATCCTATTATTATATTTTAATGCTATTTTAATGCTGTGTTTGATCGCTTACTTTCTTCTTTCTTCATTTGAGCGCAAGTTTGTCCATCGCAGCCTGCATGATTTCAGCATCTCTGACTCTTAGAACGACCTGGGCCTGCTCGTTTTCCTTTTCCACAAAACCATACATATATTCAACGTTCACTCCCTCGGCAACAAGCTTGTTCAGTTGTCCAGCCAGACCTCCCGGACTATCGGGAACTTTTAGCACCCAAACCTGGGTAATCTTGACGACACAATTGCGCTCCCGGAGTTTCTCCGCAACTTCTTCCGGATTCTCCACGATAATCCTGAGTACACCGTAATCTTTGGTGTCAGCAAGGGACAGCGCGCGGATATTGACCTGAAGGTCAGCTAAAGTATTCAGTGCGTCTGCCAGACGGCCCTGGGCATTTTCCAAAAAAATTGACAGTTGTAACATATATTTTTCCCCCTTTATTTTTTTCATTTAGGAGAATTTAGCTTAATTGTTTTTCCTTGCGTTTATCAATTACACGTTTCGCTTTTCCTTCGCTGCGCGGGATACTCTTAGGCTCGACAAGACGCACCCTGGCTGCAATATTAAGGATCTCATGTATTTTAGTTTGAAGCCTTTGCTGGAGCTCTTCGAGTTCTCGGATCTCATCGTTGAAGCTTGCCGCATTCACCTCAATCTGCACTTCAAGAGTATCGAGATTACCCTCACGATCCACAACAATCAGATAATGCGGTTCGATTCCACCTACCGACAGGATTGCCTCTTCAATCTGGCTTGGGAAGACGTTGACACCGCGAATGATCAGCATATCATCGACTCTGGCCGACACTCTCTTCATCGTCCAGCCGGTGTGGCCGCAGGTACAGCTTCCATAGGTGATGCTGGTAATATCTTTTGTTCTATAGCGAAGTCCGGGGAAACCCATTTTGTTAAAGCTGGTAAGAACGAGCTCTCCTGTTTCTCCTTCCGGCAGAACATTTCCGTCTTTATCGAGAATCTCAGGGTAGAAGTTCTCATCGATATGCAGCCCTTCGCCCTTCAGGCACTCTAGAGAAACGCCGGGTCCCATCGTTTCACTCAATCCATAGATATCAAGCGCCCGAATACCAAGTCTGGTCTCAATCTCAGCTCTCATCTGTTCTGTCCAAGGCTCAGCGCCAAATATCCCGACCCTTAGTTTCAAGTCTTCTTTGGTCATACCCTCTTCTTCCAGACTGTCTGCCAGATAAAGTGCGTACGACGGAGTACAGCAAAGAACCGTACTTCCAAAGTCACGCATCAGCATCAGCTGACGCTGGGTATTGCCGCCGGAGATCGGAATGACTAATGCCCCGAGTTCTTCACATCCGTAATGCAGTCCCATACCGCCGGTAAACAAGCCATAGCCGTAAGCAACCTGAACAACGTCATTGGACGTAATACCGGCCCTTCTGAGACCGTTGGCCACAATTTTGGCCCATAACTGAATATCTTCACGGGTATACCCTACAACGGTCGGTTTTCCCGTTGTCCCTGAGGAAGCATGGATTCTGACCATCTTTTCCAATGGCTCGGCAAATAATCCAAAAGGATAATTCTGGCGTAACGCTTCTTTATCCGTCAATGGTATCTTCCGAAAATCCTCCAGGGATTTGACATCACCGGGATAATAGATACCCACCTCAGCCAGTCTTTTCTTATAGTAGGGAGCTTTTAAGACCTGTGCAATGGTCTTTCTTAAATGAAGTAGCAATTCATCCTGAGTCATCCTACCATCCTCCTGCCTTAAACTTATTTTGACACGCTAACTGCTAACAATAGGTATATTATATATCAAGATAATCCATATTTGAATCTGTATTTTTAAATGGCACTTTTAATTTAAAATTGTAAGTTTTTTTTCCTGTTTATCAACAAAAAGGATGCCCTGGATTCCCACGACACCCTCTGCAGTCTGTTATTCTTCTACTGATACTAATGATTTTTCTCTGCTATAGCTTATTTTTATTGGAAGCTTAACAACGTTTCAGCGTCCGGCCAGTTTCCTTAATTGTTCAACTTTATCAAGCTTCTCCCATGGGAGGTCAAGGTCATTGCGGCCAAAATGCCCGTAGGCCGCAGTCTGTCTGTAGATTGGTCTGCGGAGATCCAGGGTGTTGATGATTGCAGCCGGACGAAGATCAAACGTTTCATTAATCAGTGCAATAATCTTATCATCACTGACCTTGCCCGTCCCAAATGTTTCAACAGAAATAGAGACAGGATGCGCAACACCGATCGCATAGGCGATCTGAATCTCACAGCGATCAGCCAGGCCCGCTCCGACAACATTTTTGGCCACATAGCGCGCGGCATAAGCCCCAGACCGGTCAACCTTCGTAGGATCTTTTCCAGAGAACGCCCCGCCACCGTGTCTAGCCATACCACCATAGGTGTCGACAATAATTTTTCTGCCGGTAAGTCCTGCGTCACCCTGAGGCCCGCCAATCACAAATCTACCCGTCGGGTTGATATAATAACGGGTATTCTCATCCAGCATTTCAGATGGAACCACTGGTCTTACGACATACTCCAAAAGATCGTTTTTGATCTGCTCCTGGGAAACCTCAGGATGATGCTGGGTCGAAATTACAATCGTATCGATTCTTTTGGGTTTTCCGTCCTCGTATTCAACGGTAACCTGCGTTTTCCCGTCAGGTCTTAAATAGTTCAGCACTTCCGCCTTACGGATTTCAGCTAGCCTGCGGGCCAGTTTATGCGCAAGATCAATCGGCACCGGCATGAATGTTTCGGTTTCGTTTGTCGCATAGCCAAACATCATCCCTTGGTCTCCTGCACCGATTTCACTGATGTCTTCTTCGGATATTTTTGCTTCTAATGCTTTGTTAACGCCTAAGGCAATATCACTGGACTGCTCTCCAATCGAGGTCAGCACCGCACAGGTATCCGCGTCAAAGCCATACTTGGCTCTCGTATATCCGATCTGTCTGATGGTTTCCCTTACGACTCTTGGAATATCCACATAACAATGCGTGGTAATCTCGCCGCTTACCAGAACCAGCCCGGTTGTCACAGATGTTTCACAGGCGACTCGTGCTTCTCTGTCCTGACGTAGAACGGCATCAAGAATCGCATCCGAAATTTGGTCGCATATTTTGTCGGGATGTCCTTCGGTAACAGATTCTGAGGTGAATAATTTGTAACCCATTCAAAATCACTCCTTTGATCCAATGCCTTTGTCCAAGGCAATCTCTTGCACCAACTTTCTGGCAACATCCAGCTTGCTCATTTTGGGCAGATCTATTTTTCTGCCATCGGGATAAAGAAAACTAACAATATTGGTATCCGTGCCAAAACCAGCCCCTGATGCTGTGACATCATTGACCACAAGCATATCGGCCTTTTTACGGTTCAGCTTTTCCAGACCGTTTTCAATCACATTTTGGGTCTCAGCAGCAAAGCCAACCAGGTACTGGTGCTTCTTCCGAGCTCCCAAAGCTGACAAGATGTCTGTATTCGGTACTAATTCCAGGATAACAGACTTTCCGTCTTTCTTGATCTTTTGCTGATTGCGGATTGCAGGCCGAAAATCAGCAACAGCAGCTGCTTTGACGACGATATCCTGTTCCGCATATCGTGTCATAACTTCCGCATACATCTCTTCCGCTGAAATAATCCGGACCGTTTCCACGCCGAATGGGGGCAGAAGATCCGAGGGTCCGCTGACCAGGGTCACCTGTGCGCCTGCCTCAGCAAACGCCTCAGCAATTGCATAGCCCATGCGGCCCGAGCTGTAATTTCCAAGATATCTGACCGGATCAAGTTCCTCGCGGGTACCACCTGCCGTTACCAGCACTTTCTGGCCCTTCATCATTTGTCGGCTTGACATAAAATCCTGAAGAAACGCGATGATCTCCCCGGGCTCACTCATCCTGCCGTCCCCTTCTGTCCCGCAGGCCTGGAAGCCTCTGGCCGGTCCAATCAAATGAATCCCCCGCTGCTGAAGAATCCCCAGATTCTGCTGCGTTGCAGGGTGATGGTACATGGCATGATTCATCGCCGGTGCCATAAAGATAGGGTTCTGAACCGCCAGTAATACCGTCGATAAAAAATCATCGGCAAGACCGACAGCCATCTTCGCAATGATATTCGCGGTCGCCGGTGCGACCAACGCAAGATCTGCCTTTTGTGCCAGGGAAATATGTTCAATGTTCCACAGTTTGGGTTCACTGAACATATCCGTATAAACCGGCTGACCGGTGATGCTCCTGAAAGTCAAAGGCGTAACAAGCTCTGTCGCTGATTTCGTCATCACGACAAAGACCTCTGCACCGCTTTTCACCAGTCTGCTGGCAATGTCGACCGCTTTATAAGCAGCAATACTTCCTGTCACACCCAGAAGTACACGTTTACCGCGTAGCATCTGTCGTCACCTTCTCAAAAAAGTCGGAATTAATTTTGCCGTATGCAATCTCAACCAGCGCCCTGCTGACAGGTTTCGTATCCTTAAATTCATTCGCATCCAAATTGTTCATGAGTACCCTGGCCCTTTTAGCAGCGGCCACAACAAGGGTATATTTACTGTCTGCCTGGGACATTAGAACATCCAAAGAAGGCTGCTTCATCGTTATTCCTCCTTTAAACTAAAACGACTTTGGATTTATCCGGCATTTTTCTGCAATGATGATACTCTTAAGCCTTTCAGCTGCAGTGCCGATTTCGTCGTTCTCAACAGCATAATCATAATCTTTTATACTTTTCATTTCCTGAACGGCTTGTGCCAGTCTGCGCTGCACGACCTCAGGTGTTTCCGTTCCTCTTCCGTAAAGCCTTTCAGCCAGCTCTTCCAGGGAAGGCGGAACAATGAAAATAAACACACCATCCGGAAAAGCCTTTTTGACAATTTTTGCTCCCTGCATATCGATTTCCAGTAAGATGGTCTTGTTTCTCTTCAGGGTACTTTCCACATGAAATCTTGGGGTTCCATACAGGTTCCCGCAAAACTCTGCCCATTCCAAGAACTCATTGTTCTCGACCATTTTAAGAAACTCATCCCTGGAACGAAAATAATATTCTTTACCCTCTGTTTCTCCCGGTCTTGATTCCCTGGTCGTTACGGAAACAGAATATTCTAGATCGCCGCACTCAGCAAAAAGCCGCTTACACAGCGTTCCTTTCCCAACTCCTGCAGGACCTGAAACCACAATCAGCAACCCTTTGTCTTCCATTTTTAATCAGCCGGATCTTCATTACTGGATTCTTTGGCGGTCAGACGATGGGCAACCGTTTCAGGCTGAACAGCCGACAAAATCACGTGGTGGCTGTCACACATAATGACGGCACGCGTTCTTCGCCCATAGGTGGCATCGATGAGCATTCCTGTATCGCGCGCTTCCTGAATAATCCGTTTAATAGGTGCTGATTCCGGACTTACAATCGAGATAATTCTGTTGGCCGATACAATATTGCCAAATCCTATATTAATCAGTTTGATATCCAATTCCTTATACCTCCCATATTCAATACGCTGCATATCGGCGTTATTACTGCTCTTTTCATCGTGTTACTCGATATTCTGAACCTGTTCCCGGATTTTCTCCAATTCACTTTTTCCCTGAACAATGATATGTGAAATCTCCAGATCATTTGCCTTAGACCCAATGGTATTGATCTCCCTGTTCATTTCCTGAATCAGAAAATCCAGTTTCCGTCCAATCGGTTCGTTGGCCGAAAATGCTTTGGAAAATTGCTCAAAATGACTTCCAAGCCTGACCAGCTCTTCTTCAATCGAAGCTCTGTCGGCAAAAATAGCAACTTCGGTAATCAGTCTGGCTTCATCCAGCGAAGTGTCCGCCAGAAGAGCCGCAAGCCTTTCCCTCAATTTCCCCTGATATTCCGCGACAACCTGCGGCGCTCTTACAGTTACTTGATCAACCATTCCGGAAAGGTCGTCTAATTTTTTCAGCAAATCCTTGGCCAGTCTCTCCCCTTCAGTCCTACGCATTTGAATTAACTGGTTCAGTGCCTCCTGTAAAGCCATATTGAGATATGGCCACAAGGCTTCGGCATCCGTCTCTTCGTTTTCAACACTGAGTACTTCAGGGAGCGAAACCAGACTAAAAAGATCGCTTTTATAAGCGGTATTGAGCAAATTTGCCAATTCCTTCAGAGAATTATCATACGACAGCACCAAATCTTTGTCAACCTTAACTAATCTCTTTTTTTCTTCCGTTTCCTTGATATTCACGTAAATATCAATGCGGCCCCGTTGGACTTTTTCCTGCACGGCTTTACGAAAACGTTCCTCAATGATATTCAGGTTCCTTGGTAGTTTTACCAGGACTTCCAGGAAGCGATTGTTCACTGACTTCATTTCTACTGAAATCTGAACTCCAAGTCCCTGAGCTTCCCCTCTGCCAAAACCAGTCATACTGTTTGCCAATTACCTCAACTCCTTAACGACAATATACCACTCTTTTGTTCTTAAGGGCAAGAATACTATGATTTGCTCTTTTTACATGCGTTTCAGAGTTATACAAGGTACTAGAAAGAAAAAATTGAGAGGACAAATAGCCCCTCAATTAAAATCACGTTCTCAAGCAGTAGATCGCCTCATCCTGCCTAATAGATAGCTTTAAACTATCCTGGTCCTTATCCTTTCAATGGCCCTCTCCGTATTCTCCCTAGTATTGAAAGCCGTCAGCCGGAAGAATCCTTCTCCGCTCGCACCGAAGCCGGCTCCAGGTGTTCCGATAACATTTGCCTCTTTCATCAGCTTGTCAAAGAATTCCCAGGATCCTAAATGTCCCGGTGTTTTTAGCCAGATATACGGTGCATTTACACCGCCAAAGACGGTATATCCCGCTTTTTCGAGACCAGCTCGAATAATGGCGGCATTATCCATATAATAATCAATGGTTTCTTTGACCTGTTGTTTCCCTGCCTCAGAAAATACGGCGGCAGCAGCAGCTTGAATCGGATATGACACCCCGTTGAATTTTGTGGTCTGCCTCCTAAGCCATAATTTATTCAGACTGTGCGCTTCCCCTTTGGAATCATAAACCATGACTTCTTTGGGTACGATGGTATATGCGCAGCGGGTACCGGTAAAACCGGCTGTCTTGGAGAAACTTCTGAATTCTACAGCCACTTCGCGTGCGCCTTCGATTTCAAAAATACTATGGGGAACACCGTCTTCCCGAATGAAAGCTTCATACGCAGCATCAAATAAGATGATGGCCTTATGCTCGCGTGCATAATCGACCCACTTCTTTAGTTCTTCAACCGAAAGTGTCGTTCCGGTCGGATTGTTCGGATAGCACAGGTAGATCATATCTGCTCTGCTACTTGGAAATTCCGGTTTCAGTCCATTTTGCTGATTGCAGGGAAGATAAACGATTCCTTCAAACTGCCCTTTGTCGCTGTTGTAAATACCGGTACGTCCAGCCATGACATTGCTGTCCACATAAACCGGATAAACTGGGTCTGTAACAGCCAGGATATTGTCGGTCCCAAATATTTCCTGAAAATTGGCGGTATCCGTCTTGGCCCCATCACTGATAAACACTTCGTTAACTGCCAGGTCGACGCCGCGGGGCCTAAAATCATGCTCAATAATTTTTTCAATCAGAAACTCATATCCTTGTTCCGGGCCGTATCCTCTAAAGGTTTTCTGCTGACCCATTTCATCGACTGCCTGATGCATTGCCTCGATAACGGCTGGTGGAAGCGAGCGGGTCACATCACCAATACCCATTTTTATTAAGTCGCAGTCCGGGTTTTCCTGTCTGAACTGCTTTTCCCGGCGGGCTATTTCCGAAAAGAGATAGCTTCCAGGCAGTTTAAGATAATTTTCATTGACAAAAGCCATTCTATTCACTCTCCTGTAAATATGTAGTTATAATTCCTTGATGTAGTCTTTTCTATCGTCATGTGTGATGATGTCTTATGATTCAAGCGTACTTCCGCGGAAAACATAGACTACGGGACCCGTCATGTGGACCTGCTGACCTTCCTGCCATTCAATCTTCAGGTCCCCCCCAGGCAAATGAACGATCACGTTTCTGTTGGTTCTTCCAGTCAGCACTGCTGCAACCACAGATGCGCAAGCTCCCGTTCCGCAGGCTAGCGTTGGGCCGGCTCCGCGTTCCCACACCTTGACAGTTATTTCACCTGAATTATCTATTTTGACAAACTCCACATTTGTTTTTCTTGGAAACAGCGGGTGTTTCTCGATCGCAGGACCCAGCGTTTCAAATGGAAGCAATTCCAGATCCTCGGTAAAAATAATACAATGCGGATTTCCCATTGATACTGCCGAGAAAATAACTTCCTGCCCGGCAGCCTCAAGTTTTTGGTTGAGTGCAGTATCCGTTCCGGCCATAACAGGTATCTTAACGGGATCAAGGCACGGCTCACCCATGCTAACCGTAACATGGTGCACAACTCCCTGGCAGATCTCCAGCTTGACATTCAGAACTCCAGCCAGCGTTTCTACCTTAAGTGAATCTCTCTGAACGTAACCGGCTTCATAAACATATTTGGCAAAACAGCGTATGCCATTGCCGCACATCTCCGGTTCAGAACCGTCCGGATTAAATATCCTCATCCTTGCATCGGCTACATCGGAAGGCAGAATCACAATAAGACCATCACCGCCAACGCCAAATTGTCTGTGGCAAAGTTGGACAGCAGTTTCAGCATAATCCATACCCGTCGGAAAAAGAAAATGATCCAGGCAGATAAAATCGTTTCCCAGACCATGCATTTTCACAAAATCCATAAAGGGTTCTCCTCTCGCTGCCTTTTACAGAGTCTGTTCAAAAATGACCTCATCGGCCAAGGCCCATGGGCCTACACCAGCTAAGTTTCTTTAAGAATACTATGAGAATAGCAAAGGGTCAATATTTTTGTCTGAAGTATACATAATGTATGTTTACATTATGGTAGCGCTGGCACCCATTACGGAGACATATTTTAGAGTTAGTGAACGCTTTTTTTGAAGCTAAAATTTGGGCTGGATTTAGCTGGCTGATATCTGTTCCGAATAAGTCGTGTCAGGCCAATGATTAAGCTGGGTCCGCAGGCAGCCACCAGAATCACAAACCATTGCCAGCCGACCAGCGCTGTGGTTTTGAAAATTGCCTGCAAAGCCGGAAGATAGATGACCGAGAGCTGCATCGTTACTGAAATCGCGACTGCCACGACCAGCAATGGATTGGAGAATATACCAACCTCAAAGATTCCGCGGCGTTCCGATTTGCAGTCAAAAACATGGAAAAGCTGAGAAAAAACAAGCGTGGTAAACGCCATAGTTCGTGCCGCTAAAAGGCCGACGCCATACCATAAACCGATGACAAATACAAAAAGTGTCGCTAAACCAATAATCGTTCCCCTGATCAGAATCTTTTGCCCTAATCCCCGCGCAAATACACTTTCCTGCGGTTGACGCGGAACCCTCTTCATGATATCCGGCTCTGTTCCATCCACCCCCAAAGCCATCGCCGGCAGACCGTCCGTAACCAGATTGACCCAGAGAATCTGTATTGGCAGTAAAGGCAGGGGTAACCCTGTAAGCGTTCCCAGAAACATGGTCAGCACTTCTCCGAGATTGCAGGAAAGAAGGTACCGGATAAACTTTCGGATATTGTCATAAATTCCTCTTCCTTCTTCGACCGCTGCGACGATCGCCGCAAAATTATCGTCAGAGATTACCATAGCCGAGGCCTCTTTGGTGACATCGGTTCCGGTCTGCCCCATGGCGACCCCGATATCAGCTTCTTTCACAGCGGGGGCATCATTGACACCGTCTCCGGTCATTGCCACAATTTGGCCGTTCTTTTTTAAAGCCCTGACGATTCTAAGCTTATCCCTTGGTGCGACCCGGGCAAACACCGAAATATTCATGACCATGTCACTTAGATCTTCATCTGTCATTTGATCTAGTTCTATTCCGGTAACCACCCGTTCATAAAATCCGCGAATGATCCCAAGTTCTTTCGCGACAGCCTGCGCTGTCAGCTTATGGTCTCCGGTAATCATGACTGGCTTGATCCCGGCAGCCTGACATACTTTTATTGCTTTGACAGCACTGGTACGTGGCGGGTCGATCATCCCGGCCAAGCCTAAGAATATCAGATTATTTTCCACATCACCGTTTGGTTCGCCGCGCCGGACATCTTTCCACCCAAGCGCCAGAACCCTGAGTGCATGGGATGCCATCTCGTCATTGTAAAATAGGATTTGCTTTCTTCTTTCAGAAGTCAGTTCCACCACGCCATCTTTCGTCATCTCCCGCGAGCATAGTTCCAGAATAACATCCGGAGCTCCTTTGACGTAGGCTTTATATTCCTCTTTACTCTTATAAATAACCGTCATCCGTTTCCGTTCCGATTCAAAAGGGATTTCCGCAACCCTTTGTTCCTTCCGTTCCAAAGCCTCCCGCCATACTCCAGCTTTTGCGGCCGCAACCAGAAGGGCCCCCTCCGTGGGATCACCTTCAATCCCCCAGATACTGTCCTGACTTTTGCCTCTGAAAAGCCCTGCCACTTGGATCCCTTTCTTGGTTAATACAGCATTATTGCACAGAGCCGCGCACCTGAGGAGTTCTTTCAGGGGGCCTTTATCCTTATACGGGTCGGCGCCATGATAATCCCCTTTGGGATCATAGCCTTGACCTGTCAGCGTAATGACCTGGTTATCGCAGAAGATCCGCCGGACTGTCATTTCATTTTGGGTCAGCGTTCCGGTCTTGTCTGAACAGATTACAGTCGCACAACCCAGGGTTTCCACGGCTGGAAGCTTACGGATCACTGCGTTGCGTTTGACCATCCGCTGCACACCGATTGCCAGTGCAACCGTAACAATTGCCGGAAGACCTTCAGGGATCGCAGCGACTGCCAACGATACGCCGGCAAAAAACATCTTTTCAAAGCTTTCTCCTTGTAAAATTCCTGTCACCATAACAACAACACAGACGGCAAGACTGATTGAAACCAGCCATTTGCCAAGCTGAGAAAGCCTTTTTTGGAGAGGTGTCTCTTCTTCCTTCACCTCCTGAATCATTCCGGCGATCATACCCATCTCAGTATTCATGCCTGTGGCAATAACGATTCCAAGTCCCCTTCCGTTTACAACTACGGTCCCCATATAACCCATATTCTTCCGGTCAGCTACTGGACTGTATTCATTCGTCAAAGGCTGGTTCATTTTGGTGACCGGTTGGGATTCGCCGGTCAGTGCTGATTCTTCCACGCGGATGTTTAAGGTATTCAGCCATCGTATATCGGCAGGTATACGATCCCCTGCTTCCAGGATAACGATGTCCCCTGGAACCAAATCGGGAGCAGGCACCTTTGCCGCTTTGCTATTCCGCAGAACCATCGCCTCAGGTGCCGTTAGAGAACGTAGTAATTCCATAGACCTTTCGGCTTTATATTCCTGAATAAAGCCGAGCACTGCATTCAGAAAAACAATAGCCAGAATCGTTACTGCATCGGCAATTTCCCCGAGCAGACCTGAAATTAGTGTGGCAACCATCAACACCACAACCATGAAATCCTTAAACTGACCCAAAAATAAGAAAACCGGGTTAACCCCTTTTTTTACAACCAGAGAATTCGGACCAAATTCCGCCAGCCGCCGGCTGACTTCCCTATCACTAAGACCCTTTTCAGAATCTACTTTAAATCCTTTGCATATTTCTCCGCCGGTTAATATGTGCCAAACTTGCCGCTGCATTTCTTGCTCCTCCTTTTCATTTCCATTAGTACATGCTATTCGGCCTGTCCAGAAAAAATTCCCGGATTTGTGTTATACTGATATTGAATTTTGTTGATTAGCTTGCCGAGAAAACATTTAAGTTTTAAGGAGTTAACGATATGGCCCTTGACAGTATTACACTCTATCATCTTCTGAAAGAACTTAAGCCAACTCTGGTTGGAACGCGTATAGATAAAGTCCAGCAGCCTGAAAAAGAGGAGGTCCATCTTCTACTGCGAAGTCCCGGAAAAAATTTGCGTCTGCTGTTAAATGCCGGCAGCACTTCCGCCAGATTGCATCTGACTGGGCAAAATAAAAAAAATCCTGTCTCACCTCCGATGTTCTGCATGATTCTGCGCAAACATCTTGAAGGCGGCAAGATTATTGAAATCAATCAGTGTGGACTGGAACGCATCATTACCGTGACGATACAGAATTACAATGAAAGAGGTGATCTTCAAGATTATCAACTTACCCTGGAAATCATGGGTAAACACAGCAATCTGATTCTAGTCGATCCTCAGACCAACGTCATTCTAGATGGAATCAGACGGTATTCCCATCTCCTGAGTAGGCACCGGGAAGTGCTTCCCGGAAGATTGTATATCTCACCGCCTTCCCAGCATAAAGCTGAAGCGGTCACTGATGAACAAGAATGGATGGCAGTCATCCTCGGGTACCCGCTTGACCGGAAAGTCTGTGATGTCCTGGTGAATCTGTTTGACGGCATCAGCCCTGAACTAGCCAAAGAGCTTATTCTGAGGGCTAGTCTTGAGCCAGATGTGCTTCTTGACAACTGTGGGCAAATTGACCTGAGCCGTCTTTTCCAGGCTTATTCCTTTTTCCTTCTGACCAAACAGGATACAGCCACTGATCCGTGCGTATATTATCAGTCCGGGCGGGACAAGAACATGCCAGCTGCTTTTACCTTTATTCCGTATGTACAGTACGAAGGTCTCAAACTTCAGAAAACATTGTTCCTAAATGACGCGGTAGATCTGTATTACACCCAAAAAATGACCGGTCAAAAGAATGACGCCAAAAAAGGCTCGCTCCGCAAGGTTGTCCAGGATCATTTTGTCCACATCAGCAAGAAAGACGTTATCTATTATGATACAATTGCCAAGGCTGAAAAAGGGCTGGAATATCAAAAACTCGGAGAACTTTTGACAGCCAATCTCTATAAGCTTTCACCCGGTATGAAAGAAATTGCCGTAGAAGACTACACCGATCCCGATTATAAATCTATTAGGATTTCACTTGATCCAAACCTGACCGGCATCAATAATGCTCAGCACTACTATAAAATCTACAATAAGGCCAAAGCAACGATCAAAAAAACCGCACCTCTACAGAAAGCTGCCCAGGAAGAAATGAATTATCTCCAGACACTAGCTCTAAGCATTGACCAGGCTGAAGATGATATCGAACTTAATGAGATCTATCAGGAACTGATCGATCAGGGATATATCAAAAAACAGGACAGGAACCAGACGAAAAAGAGACAAGCTGCCGGAAGAGAACAGAATTCTATTTCTCAGCCACATGTCTATCTGTCAAAAAGTGGCAGACCGATTTTGGTCGGACGCAACAATAAGCAGAATGACCGGATGACCTGGCGGGAAGCGAAGCCGGGTGATTTATGGCTTCACGTCAAGAATATTCCGGGTTCCCATATCATTGTTCCTCTATCTGAAGAGGAGGAGTTCCCGGACGATAATACCTTACTCGATGCCGCAGCACTGGCCATTTATTTCAGCCAGGCCAGGGGGTCTTCCCATGTCCCTGTCGACTATACTCACGTCCGGCAAATCAAAAAACCCCGGGGGGCTAAACCCGGGATGGTTGTTTATGAGCAAAACTGGTCTCTTCTGCTGACACCGGAGCCGGATGCTATCGAGCGGCTCCTAGCTACCGAACAATAGATAACGCGATAATCAGCATTCAATAGCTAGAGAAAACTCCGCAAATACCATAAAATAGACTCCGTAATACGTAGCCAGCGTCAGCGGAACACGATGCGGAGCGCGGCTTTTTGACGGCCACGGATGGCCTAATGTCGCGATGCCAAGGATGGCAAGGAGCGACGTGCCAAGGAGAGCACAACAACCGAAAGCGGCTATGTATTACGGAGTCCTACCTGAATATTTACAGTTTTTACTTGTCTAGGTCTATTTTATTCCCCTGCTCCCAGGTTTCTCCCACAGGATACCCTGCTTGCAAAGCGGGCAATCATCCGGCTCATACGCCTCAATATTCATCTGAATCAGACTATGCAGCAAAAGTCCGTCAAAATCAGCTTTGCCGCCGCTGCGATCCACAAGCACGCCTACACCGACCGGAACTGCACCAGCTTCCTTGACGATATCGATGACTTCTTTCACCGATCCGCCAGTTGTGATAACATCTTCGACCACGAGGACTTTTTCGCCGGGTTCAAGCTTGAAGCCTCTCCTGAGCGCCATTTTCCCATTTTGTCTTTCAGTAAAGATTGATTTTATCCCTAAGTTCCGACCAACCTCATGGGCGACGACAATCCCGCCCATCGCAGGACCAATAACGGTTTGGATCTCCATTCCTTCAAATTTTCTGGCCAGCTCTTTCCCAAGAACTGCAGCCTTCCTCGGATATTGAAGTACCTGGGCGCACTGCATGTAACGCGCGCTGTGTTTCCCAGAAGTAAGAAGAAAATGACCTTGAAGCAACGCTCCGGTCTCCTTGAAAATATCGAGAATGTCATTTTCATTTAATCTTTCAGTCGTTGAATGATCAGACACGTTTATTCCACCTCCAAAATGTGATTTCTGAGTTTATCCAGGAAATATCAGTACAATAACATTTAACACGTATTATGGCACTTAAAATATTCTACCACATTGATTAAGAAAAAAGGAACTATTTTGCTGTGAAATCTATCTCAACTTTTGTTATATAAGATATCTTTAAAAAATTGTCGCAAATATGCATTATTATACACAAATATACTAAGTATTATTTACAAAATTAGTTATTATATTTGTTATTTTTTGTTATATAATAATTACAGAAATACCCCTTACTTTATTTTACATTTCCTTTATTTACCAGTAATCACAATTTGATAATATCTAAAAATTAAGACAATCTATTTACATTTAGAAAATAATAGATTGTTTACCAAGGTGGTTTAAATGATATTTCAGGCTTCTGATGTCTATTTCAAAAACGAGCAGGATAAAGAAGAAAAACTTTTGTTTGCCTTTACCAGCCTTGAAAAAATACCGGATAGCGTGTTCTGGGCCGATGAAGAAGGAAACCTTTCTTTCGTCAATGAAGCCGCTTGCCGGACATTGGGCTACACCAGAGAAGAGCTGCTCACCTTAAATGTTAGGGACTTTGATCCTATTGTAGTAGGCGGAATCAATCAAAAAATTATTGAATGTGTTGATTACGGGGGACTTTCTCTTATTCAGACATTTCACAAACACAAGGATGGGCACCTAATCCCGGTCGAAGTATTAAGCATAGTTAGACAATTGGTAGGCAATAAATATCTTACTACATCCATTGTCCGTGACATCACAGATCGGGGCCAAGTAGAGGAAGAATTAAAAGAGACGTACAACCGTCTTGAGGTCTTATATAATATTTATCAGGCAACGACAAGTGAAAAAAACATTAACAGACTCATCCGGCAAGCAGCAGATGTCATGAAAAGCACGTTTGAATTTGATGCTTTTGTGTTTTACATTTATGATGACTACCTGCAACGACCGGCGTTATATTATACACTTGGGCTACCCAAAGAAATCATCCGTAAAATAGAAATTTTGCCGGAGTATGTCGGTTTCTTCGGTCAAAGTCTTACATCAGGCTTTGTGGCATACGCCAAGTATACGGAAAAAACTGAAATTGATGAAAACATCAAACAGTTATTTCTTGATTATGGCTTTACTGATGAAATGACTTTTCCGATCACGTTTGAACAAAAAACGATCGGCGGGATTGGATTGATTAACAAGCATAATAAGCCTTTTAAAGCCAAAGATAAGGAATTGCTGCAGGCTGTTTGCGGGCAGCTCAGCACGGTTATCCAAAATCTCAGGCTGGTCCGCTCTCTAAGCAAAGAACTGAAAGAGCACAAACGTACGACTGAAGCTTTAAAAAAAGTGAATGCTGAATTGGAAAAATCAGCATTCACTGATCAGCTCACAAATATTTGGAATCGAAGATGCTTCCTGAAGAATTCGGCAATTGAAATTGAACGTTCCAGACGTAACAAGTATCCACTTTCCCTGTTACTTTTGGATATTGACCACTTCAAATTGATCAACGACAACTACGGACATCAGGCTGGAGATCAGGCCTTGATTGAGTTTGCGAATCTTCTGCGGGACAATATCCGGAGCTTTGACTCTTTAGCACGTTGGGGAGGAGAGGAATTCCTGATCCTGGCACCTCACCTTCGGGCCGGAAATGCCGTGCAGTACGCCGACAGACTCAGGGAGTTGATCGCGGAACACCTATTCCAGGAAGTTGGAGAAATCACGGCAAGCATTGGAGTCGCCGAACTGGCCAATACCGATAACATAGATTCCTGGATCAAAAAGGTGGATAACGCACTCTACCGAGCCAAGGAACAAGGCCGAAACAGAGTAGAGTTCAATGGTGTTGTCATCCTCTAATATTACCCCACAAGCTTCCCTGGACATCGTCTACCAGAGATCCTGCTTCAAACCGATTCCTGCCATTGGCTTTCGCTTTATACAGCTGGAGGTCAGCTTTTCTGATCAGTTCTTCAGGCGATTCTTCCTTAAGTTCACTTATTCCTCCGCTTACGGTAATATGTATGCCTTCCCGAAAATCAGTTAGCGCTATCTTAGATCTGAGCCGTTCCGCCAGGAACAAAACCTCATCCGTGACAGTATCAGGTAGGATAATGACGAATTCGTCCCCACCATATCTGCCGATAATATCGGTGCGTCGACATACCTGCCCCAATATTCCAGCAACACGGATGATAACATTGTCTCCATATTGGTGACCGAATCGGTCGTTGATATCTTTAAAGTCATCGATGTCCATCATAATAATAGACAATGGGTAATCAATCCGTTTGGCTCGTTCAATCTCTTCCTTAAGTTTAAGAAAGATGTTTTCATGATTATATAGGGATGTCATCGAATCGCGAACGGACAGGTCTGCCAATATTATGTTCTTAGTTTCAATTTCTTTTTTATAAATCAAGGACAATAATCTGATTTTGAACACCATCCTGGAAAAAATCCACGCACACAGGTTCATAATAAAAGCATTGATACGCAAAATCTCGACAATATAATCATTCGGCTGATAGTAGGGAATGACCAGAAAAAAGAAAAGATATATAGAAGAATACAAGACCAAACTTGTCAAAGGAGGTAAATAGATAAAAGCTGCTAAACCGAACACTGCAATAATATATGGATTGATTGATACAAGCTCATTTTGAGGCAGAATACTAAGCGCACAGCCAAAAACCAGTAAAATGATTAAGTAGCCAACTTCTGTACAATAGATGATTTCCTTTCTGTAGACGTTGCATTTCCGGTATACTTGAATAAGAAGCGGAAGCATTAACAAACTGAGCGAAATAAAAATTAATATGCTGATTTTAACGTCTACGACCGTACTCGAAAAAAAGATCAGCAGTAAACTTTCACAAATGCTAAAGAAACCCGCGATAACAATTAGCTTTAAGAAATTTTCTTTCCAAAGCTGACGCGAAAATTCATCCTTGTTTTCTTTTGGAACAACCGTAAAGTATTTACGCAAACGCTTAAACCCCATGAATTACCTAACCTCATGATTTTTTCATGCCGTCAAGTTCATGCTGTCATTTTTGTACTGCAAACTACAGGTTCAAACAATATACCAACATATACCAGCTTATAACGTCACAACTATATAATAATAGCCAGGACCCTGTCAATACAAAAGCTGTTTTTTTAATCCCACATACGCGCTAAAGCTTTCCTGGGATTCTCATTCAAAGTAATCGGTCTGCCAACTACCAGATAGGAGCTTCCGGCTTCCAGGGCCATGCGCGGCGTAAGAATCCGCACCTGGTCATTTTTTTCGCTCCAGGCCGGCCGGATCCCCGGCGTCACGAGAAGAAAATCTTCTCCGCATTCCGCCCGGAGAATTTTTGCTTCCTGGGCGGAAGACACGACTCCATCCAGATTTGCTTTCATAGCAAGCATTGCCAGCTTCAGTACCTGGTCCTGCGTACTGCCTTGAACCCCGATTGATGTTAGGTCCTCCTGGCCCATACTCGTAAGCACGGTTACACCGATAATGATTTTGCCGGCCTTATGACCGACCTCGGCCGCTCTTGCCATCATTTCGTATCCGCCGCTGCAGTGGACATTGATCATATCCACGCCGGAGGCAGTTAAGACGCTTAAGGTTTTCTCGACAGTAGTCGGAATATCATGCAGCTTGAGATCGAGAAATATTTTAAATCCGAGCTCCTTGAACTGCTGAATCAGGCTTAAGCCCGAGAGTGCATAAAGCTCAAGGCCGACCTTCAGCCAGCACCCGCTGCCGGCAAGTGCCCGGGCAATGTCCAGGGCTTTTTCTTTCGTATTGACATCCAGGGCAACAATAACTTTTTCATTTAAACTTTGTAAAGTTTCCATTTTCCTCATCCTTTCTGCCCATGGGCAAGTCCGACGATTTCCCTGACCGACTGATAGCCTCTTTGATTGCCATAGGCCTGAATTCCTTCCAAAATTTCAACGGGCGCAAGCGGATTGCCAAAATTAGCTGTTCCGATGCTCACTGCCGAAGCGCCTGCCAGCATAAATTCGACAGCATCCTGCCAGGTTGAAATTCCGCCCATGCCAATGACCGGCAGCTTTACAGCCTGATAGACCTGATAGACCATTCTGACGGCCACCGGCCGGACTGCGGGACCGGATAATCCCCCCATCGTGTTGGCCAACACTGGCTTCTGAGTATTGAGATCAATCTGCATGCCCAAAAGCGTATTAATCAGAGAAATGATATCCGCCCCGCCACTTTCCACAGCTTTAGCCATCGCTGCAATATCGGTCACATTCGGAGACAGCTTCGCAATCAACGGCAGATCCGTTTTCTTTCTGACGGCAGCGATGACTTCTTCCGCACTCTTGGGATCAGTTCCAAAAGCCATACCGCCGTGTTTGATGTTCGGACAAGAGATGTTAACTTCCAGAGCTGCAATCCCACAGCCGCGTTGGAAGGATGATGCCATCAGGGCATAATCTTCCAGTGAGAAACCCGAGATATTGACAATCACTGCCGTGTCCAGCGAAGCCAGCTGCGGCAGATAGCTTTTTAAGAAAGCCTCCAGCCCGGGATTTTCCAAGCCTACAGAATTCAGCAGGCCTGATGGAGTCTCCGCGAGCCTCGGTACAGGATTCCCAAGGCGCTTAAGCGGTGTAATCCCTTTGACGGTAATCCCGCCGAGAACGGAGGGTTCATAAAACGGAGCATAAGCTTCACCGAAGCCATACGTGCCGGAGGCAGTGATGACAGGATTTTTAAGCTTTAATCCTGCCAGATCAGTCTCAAGATTAAATGTCTGCATCCCAGACCACCTCCTGCCCATTCATTACCGGTCCCTCTTTGCAGACACGTTTTCGTTTCAGTCCGCCGTTTTCGGCTCTGACAGTACAGACACAGCCCAAACACGCGCCAACCCCGCAGGCCATCCGCTCTTCTAAAGAAACCTCCAGCGGAACGTCGCCATTCAGACAAATCCCTGCGACAGCCTTCAGCATACCGTTCGGGCCGCAGGCTGCGGCCTGTAGAAGCCCTCCGTGCAGCAATTCCTGCGTGCTTCCGAGAGCTAGGTGCTTTTCCAGTAGTGCGGTGACCAGGCCTTTCTCTCCGAAACTTCCGTCCAGCGTTGAAAGTTCAACATCCAAACCTTTTTGCAGCAGCAGATTCAAATCTGCACTGTCCAGGAAATCTTTGTTTTCCCCGCCCCAGAGGACTTTTATCTTTACGGGAACTTTCTGTGCAGCCTGGATCACAGAGAACAGCGGAAACATCCCTATTCCGCCTGCAATCAGCAGCAGTTCTCCTTCCCGGGGAATAGAAAAACCTGTCCCCAGCGGCCCCAGAACACTTAGATATTGGTCTGCCGGTATCCTTGAGAGAAGTTCGGTACCTTTCCCTTTGATTCTGTAGTAGATAGTCACTTCTCCACGTTCAGGGTCGATCCCGGCAATGCTAAGTGGTCTGCGCAGAAGTGGATCACTCGTGTCCGTGACCTGGATATGCAGAAACTGGCCCGGTCGAGCTGTTTTGGCAGCTTCTCCACTCAAAACAAGTTTGTACAAACCCTGGACGGGATGTCCGATCCTTTCATTGAAGACGACTTTCTCCTTGAGGTCCATGATGTTCTCACTCCCTGGTACATTGTATTTTAAATAACTACTCAAAAATAAGACATACAGACCGGCTTAAAGCTTAAAATCAGTCTGTGGGTCACAAGTACTGCGACAAGCGTAGCACGGATAGCGCAGCGCGGCTGTTTGTGCCATGGAGGGTACAATCAGCCGAAAAGCAGTATTGTGACACACAGACCGGCCTGAGACCTTTATCGCCGCTCTAGCTGAGCGGCACGATACTCGGTATGTTGGCTTCCAGAACATGCAGCCAGGCTTCGGCCGTATCCATACTGGTAAAGCACGGTACGCCGTGTTCGACCGCACTTCTTCGGATCGCAAAACCGTCGCTGGCAATGATTCTGCCGTGTGTGGTTGTATTTAAAACACACTGGACATGACCCTTGCGGATCTTCTCAGTGATATCGTCCGATCCGGAATGAAGTTTACCAACCGTGTCAACTTCAATGCCGGACTGGCGAATCGCCTTAGCCGTCCCTTCCGTGGCGATGATTCTGAAACCAAGTTTGGCAAAACGTTTAACGAGCCGTATCCCGTCTTCCTTATCGCGGTCGGCTAGGGTGGCGAGCAGCGTGCCGTAAACCGATATCTGCATGCCGGCGGCCATCAATGCTTTCTGGAGCGCTTTTTCATAATCATAATCAATCCCCATGACTTCTCCGGTTGACTTCATTTCAGGACCGAGAGAAGGTTCAACGAGCAGCAGCTTGGAGAAAGAGAATACCGGCGCTTTTACCGCAACCTTCTCTCCAACCGGCCACAAACCGGATTTAATACCCATGCTTCCCAGCTTCTCTCCAAGAATGACCCGGGTGGCCAATTCCACAATCGGCACGCCGGTAATCTTGCTTAAGAAAGGGACCGTACGGCTGGAGCGGGGATTGACTTCCAGAATATAGACCTGATCTTTATAGATCACATACTGGATATTCAACAAGCCTTTGATCCGCAGGCTCCGGGCCAGCGAAACGGTTAAATCCTCGATGATTTCCTTGACGTCGTCTGCAACCGTTTGCGGCGGATAGACCGCAATCGAATCGCCGGAATGAATACCGGCCCGTTCCAGATGCTCCATGATTCCGGGAATGCAGACGGTTTCCCCGTCGGAAATCGCATCGACTTCGACCTCTTTGCCGAGAAGATACTGGTCGATCCAGATGCTTTGTCCCGGGAAATCCGCCAAAGCCCTTGCAAATACACCCTGGAGCTCCTGAGGCTCATAAACAATTTGCATAGCCCTTCCTCCAAGCACATAGGAAGGACGTACAATCAGGGGATAGCCGATATCCTCTGCAAGCCTTTCAGCTTCTTCCATGTTGGAAACGCATCCGCCGCGGGGCCGGCGAGCGCCCAGCTGCTGCAGAACTTCATCAAAGATTCCTCTCTCTTCCGCTCTGTCCGTGTCTTCGACCGTCGTACCAAGAATCCGGTAGCCGCGTTCCGCCAGTCCTTTACATAACCCTATCGCAGTCTGTCCGCCAAATTGGACGACGATACCCTCAGGTTTTTCTTTCTCAAGTACTGCCGTGACATCCTCAATCGTGAGTGGTTCAAAGTAAAGCCTGTCGGCCGTATCAAAGTCGGTAGACACTGTTTCCGGATTATTGTTAATAATGATACTCTCAATACCTGCCTTGCGCAGCGCCTTCACAGCATGAACTGAGCAATAGTCAAACTCGATGCCCTGACCGATCCTGATCGGCCCCGATCCCAGGACGACAACTTTCCGTCGGTCTGTCGGCTGAACCTCATCCTCGGCATCATAGCTCGAGTAGAAGTACGGGGTCGTCGCTTCAAACTCCCCGGCACAGGTATCGACCATTTTAAAGACAGGCTTCAGATTGTTCAGGATCCTGAAATCATAGACCTGCTGCTCATTTGCATGCCAAAGACGGGCAATCTCGCGGTCGGAATAGCCCAGCCGCTTGGCCTTTGTTAAGGCTGTCAAATCCCAGGCCTGCTGCTTTATTTCTGTGGATGTCCTGACAATCCCTTCTATTTTCTTCAAAAAGTAAGGGTTCCACGCATTTAGCCGATTTATTTCGTCTACAGTCCATCCCCTGCGGAAAGCTTCCGCAATCACGAAGAGCAGATTATCTTCCGGCAGGCTGCATCTTTTCCGAAGAAGTTCATCGTCGATGTACGCCATCTCTTCGAGCAGGATGCCGTATGCTTTCGTTTCAAGGGAGCGCACCGCCTTTAAGAGGGCCGTCTCCAAATTGCGCCCCAAACCCATAACCTCTCCGGTCGCCTTCATTTGCGTACCAATCCTACGGTCGGCATCGGAGAATTTATCGAAAGGCCAACGCGGGATCTTTACAACCACATAGTCCAAGGCAGGCTCAAAACAGGCCGAAGTCTTCCCGGTTACGGCATTCGGCAGTTCGGCCAACGTATAGCCGATCGCTATTTTGGCAGCCACCTTCGCAATCGGATAGCCCGTCGCTTTGGAAGCCAGCGCACTCGAACGGCTCAAACGCGGATTGACTTCAATAACACAGTATTCGAGTCTTTCCGGATGCAGCGCATATTGAACATTGCAGCCTCCCTCAATGCCGAGAGCAGCTACGATTTTCAGGGCCGAAGTCCGAAGTGTCTGGACTTCCTTATCTGTAAGCGTCTGGCAGGGTGCCACGACGATGCTGTCACCGGTATGGACGCCGACAGGATCCATATTTTCCATATGGCAAACCGTAATACTGTTGCCGCAGCTGTCCCGCAGCACCTCATACTCAATTTCTTTCCAGCCGGCTACACTTTTTTCGATTAGAATCTGCCCAATCATACTGGCTTTGATTCCGCTGGCGGCAATCGTTGTCAATTCATCCGCGTCTTTGGCAATCCCGCCGCCGGTGCCGCCCAGCGTGAATGCCGGCCGAACAATCACCGGATAGCCAATTTCTTCAGCAAATTTAAGAGCTTCCCGTACATCCGAAACAATCGAGCTCGCCGGGATCGGTTCCCCAATTTCGTTCATCAAATTCCGGAAAAGCTCCCTGTCCTCCGCCTTGCTGATGCTCTCCAGCGGCGTTCCCAAAAGCGTGACGCCACAGCGGTCCAGAATACCGGCTTTGGCCAGCTGGAAAGCCAGGTTCAGTCCGGTTTGGCCGCCCATCGTCGGGATCAGTCCGTCGGGTCTTTCCTTCTCAATAATTCGCTCCAAAAACTCCAGTGTCAGAGGCTCGATATATACTTTATCGGCAATTTCCTTATCCGTCATAATGGTAGCCGGATTGGAATTGACCAGAATAATTCCCACGCCTTCTTCCCTTAAAGCCCGGCAGGCCTGCGTTCCGGCATAGTCAAACTCAGCCGCCTGTCCGATCACGATGGGTCCTGAACCAATCACCATGACCTTCTGCCAATTTTGTTTTGGCATTTACATTTCCCCCCATTTAGCGTTCATCATCTCTGCAAAGCGGTCAAATATTTCATCATTTTCCTCAGGGCCCGGTGCAGCTTCAGGATGATATTGCACAGTTAAAACCGGATATTTTTCGTGCTTCAGGCCTTCAACCGTGCCATCATTCAAATTCGCATACAGGATGTTAAACCCAGTTCCTCGAAGCGATTCTTCACTGACAGCATAACCATGGTTCTGAGAAGTCATGGTTACTTTGCCCGTTTCTTTGTTCTGAACAGGATGGTTCCCTCCGCGATGCCCAAACGGCAGCTTGTAGGTCGAGGCACCCGCTGCCATCGCCATGATCTGATGACCCATACAAATGCCCATGATCGGTAATTCCGTAATCAGTTTCCCCATGTTCTCTGCAATTTCCGGCAGACGGGATGGATCTCCAGGTCCATTGCTCAGCACAAGTCCCTGGGGCCTCAACTCCATTATTTTCTGAGAGGAAGTCCCTGCCGGAAAAACATGCAGCTGGTAACCTCTTTTCTGCAGGCAACGCAAAATATTCTTTTTGGCGCCAAGATCAAGTACAGCCAACTCCGGACCGTTACCGGGAATGACATATTCTTCGTCGGATGTCGCCTGGTACACCCAATGTTTTTCAGGGTCAAAATCCTGCGGCGTGCTTTTCTGCCAGAACGCTGCGGCCTGTTCCAGTTCCTCGACCATTATGCCGGACATCGTCCCATTATTCCGGATATAGCGGGTCAACGCCCGGGTATCGACGCCTTTTAAGCCAGGGATATTCTGTTTCATACAGAAATCTTCCAGGCTTCCATCGGCATGCAGGCTGCCTTCGCCAGCCGAGAGCTCCCGCACGATGATACCCTTAAGCAGTACCTTGTCAGCTTCGCTCTCTTCATGATGCCAGCCGTAGTTCCCGATCTGCGGGTGCGTAAATGTCAGGATTTGTCCGGCATAGGACAAATCGGTGATCATTTCCTGATATCCGCACATTGAAGTATTGAATACGACTTCCCCTTTGATCACGTGGTCTCCGCCAATCCAGGGGCCAAATTTTTCTCCTTCGAAAGCTTTTCCGTCACTTAAAACCAGCCAGGCCATTATGCTTCCTCCTTATTGTCTAAAAGCTTTCTTCCAGCCATTCGTATTTTTCCGCCGACAATGGTCATTACTGGGAATCCCTGCATCTCCTGTCCCAGGAAAGGGGTATTCTGCGACTTTGTCTCCATTGTCTCCGCAGAAATCATTTCCCGGTATTCCGGGTCAAACAGAACCAAATCGGCCTGACTCCCGGGTCGAAGCGTTCCACCCGGCAGGCCGAAACGGCGAGCCGGGTTCAGCGACCATAAAGCGATGACCTGATCTGGGGTTATTTTCCCTTTTAACACGAGGTTCTGCCAGACTGCGGCTAGGACTGTTTCCAGCGCGTTGATCCCAAACGGTGCTTCGGCGAAAGGCCGAGTCTTCTCTTCCCAGGTATGCGGGGCATGGTCTGTCGCCAGCATATCGATCGTCCCGTCCAGCAAGCCTTCCAACAGCGCAATCTGGTCTTCTGCAGAAGGAAGCGGTGGATTGACTTTATAAGAGGCATCGGTCAGGATAACATCCTGATCCGTAAAGATCAGATGGTGCGGATTCACTTCGGCCGTTACATCCACACCCATTTTTTTGGCTTCTCTGATAATCTGCACACTTTCTTTGGTCGATACATGCGCAATATGGAGTTTCCCTCCTGTTTCAGCCGTCAGCAGCACATCCCTGGCCACCATTACGCTCTCGGCGCTGGCCGGAATTCCTCTTAAGCCGAGTCTCGCACTCATTTCACCTTTGCGCATCACACCGTGTCCGGCCAGGCTGTCATCTTCACAATGACTGATGATCGGGCAGCCAGCTAGCTTGGCGTATTCCAGTGCCAGACGCATCATCTCAGCATTCTGGATTCCTTTACCGTCATCGGAAAACGCCACTGCTCCGCCGTCGAGGATATCCATCATCTCCACCAGCTCTTTGCCAAGGAAACCTTTCGTTACCGCCGCGATCGGATAGACTTTGGCCATAGCCGCGCGTTCTCCCTGCAGCCGCACAAATTCCGTTAGCGCACGGTTGTCAACAATCGGCGTTGTATTGGCCATGGCGAGTATCGAGGTAAATCCTCCTTTTATCGCAGCTCTGGAACCGCTGCGGATATCTTCCTTCTCCTCTTGACCGGGTTCGCGGAGATGCACGTGCACATCAATTAGACCGGGGAACAAATATTTTCCTTCCCCCTCAACCTGTAGCACATCGTCAAGCCTCTGGGCTTCCAGCGCTTCCAGAACGTCTGCAGGCTGCAGGCTCCCGGCTGATTTCACAATAACGCCATCTTTAACCAAGACATCATTGATCCCGGACAATCTTTGGGCCGGGTCAATCACATACGCATTCTTAATCCACAACACTGCCTGTCCCTCCTATCAACAAGTAAATCAAAGCCATCCGAATGGCAACACCGTTGGTGACCTGCTCTTCAATCACAGACTGCACACTGTCAGCCAAATCACTCGTAATCTCGACACCTCTGTTCATCGGACCGGGGTGCATGATGATGGTATCTTTACCGGTTTGTCTTAACCTTTCCTGGCTAAGACCATATAACCTGCTGTATTCCCTGATTGACGGAAAAAGGCCGCTTTGCTGCCTTTCCAGCTGAAGGCGGAGGGCCATCACCGCATCGGCCCCGGGCAGTTCTTTATCCAGATCGTAAGAGGTCTTCACACCAAGGTAATTCATTTCCGATGGCAGCAGCGTCGGCGGGCCAACCAATACGATTTCGGCGCCAAGTTTTTTCAGTCCGAGGACATTGCTCCGCACAACTCTAGAGTGCAGCACATCGCCGACAATCACGATTTTCTTGCCTTGAAGTTCTCCCAGCCTCTCCTGCATCGTAAAAAAGTCCAGCAAGGCCTGAGTCGGATGGGCATGCTGGCCGTCACCGCCATTGATCACGCCGGCTGAAAGCTCGTCGGCGAGGAACTCTGCCGCCCCTGAGCTGCCATGCCTGATGACTACCAAATCAACTTTCATGGCCTGAAGCGTCTTCGCTGTATCCAGAAGGGTTTCTCCCTTACTTACACTGCTTTGGGCAACTGCAATATTTGACGTATCTGCTCCAAGGATTTTGGCCGCAGTCTCGAAGGAAGTCCTGGTCCGGGTGCTGTTCTCATAAAAAAGCATGACCACAGATTTCCCTCTCAGTGTCGGTAATTTCTTATTGGGTCTTGCCAAAATCTCTTTCATCGGAGCCGCAGTCTTCAAGATATGTTTGATTTCTTCCGCTGTCAGTTTGTCCAGATCAAGCAGGTCCTTGTGCTTCCAGTTCATGCGTACGCCTCCCGTCAATCATTTCTTCATGCCTGAATTTACTTCTCAATCCATTCCAACCTCAAATATTTTTGCAAGCTTTTTCGCGTAACTTCCGCTAGAGAATTTGACATAATTGTATTAAGTCCATTTTGAATCCTTGACCCGAGATCAGTCTACGCAATGGATAGCCAGCGTCAAGCGGAGCACGATGCGGAGCGCGGCTTTTTGCGCCAAGGAGGGCGCAATTTGCCGAAAGCGGTTATCCATTACGTAGACCTGCACAATCATAAAAATCCAATAAAAAAATCCCTCTACCAAAAGGAAGGCAGGAGGAATTGAATAATCAACTTTCTCGCTTTCCCTTGGCTATCTCTCCGGATAACATTTAAAGGGTCGGACTCAAAATGTTCGTTATGTTTTTTCCTGTAGGAATACTTCTTCACTTCCGTCCGTTTCTTCCAGGCACACAGAAACAATTTCCCTGCTGGAAGTCGGAACATTTTTGCCGACATAATCGGCCCTGATCGGCAGTTCCCGGTGCCCCCGGTCTACCAAAACGGCCAGTTGGATTTTCGATGGTCTTCCGAGATCGAGCAGCGCATCGAGCGCTGCTCTGACTGTACGGCCGGTAAATAAAACGTCATCGACCAAAATGACGATTTTCCCGTCTAAGCTGAATGGCACTTTGGTCTCATGCAACACAGGTTGGATATCGATCGTACTCAGGTCGTCTCTATAAAGTGTGATGTCAAGCAGTCCGAGAGGAACCGATACATCCTCAAATTCTGCAATCCTTTCTTTAATGCGTTCTGCTAAAGGGACTCCCCTCGTCCTTATCCCGATCAGGACAAGGTCTTTCGTTCCTTGATTCTTCTCCAGGATTTCATGGGATATCCTGCTAATCGCTCTGCGAATTCCGTCCGCATCCATGATCCTGTTTTTTGGCGTACCTTCCATTTGAGTTCGCCTTCTTTCGCATATGTTTGCCGCTCCTAGCCGTCCTGGCACCGCGGCATTAGTCCATTGGTCAGTCGCTCTTTTCCCTCCATGGAATCGCGACATTTATCCCTTCATGGATGTCAAAAAAGCTGCCTGCAGGAGCAGACAGCCATACTTCACGTACAACATTTTATCTGCCTTACCTGCCTCACTGGACAATTTTAAAGGCAACTGATTTAATTTTCATCATAACTAGTTTAGTGTACTAGGAACCAAATGTCAATCACTATTCTTTAGCTTTGCCAGAACATCCCGAAATGATTCGGGTGGATCTGCCGTAAATGTCATCTTTTCTTCGGTCCGTGGATGAACAAAACTCAGCGTCTCGGCATGAAGAACCTGTCCGGTCAAGCCAAAAGGATTTTTCTTTGGCCCGTAAAGCGGGTCTCCCAGCACAGGGTGTTTCAAATAGGCCATATGCACTCTAATCTGGTGGGTCCTTCCTGTATCCAACACCGCTTTGATCGCAGTAAATTGCAAAAATCGTTCCAGAACATAATAGTGCGTCACTGCATTACGGGAATTCTTAAAAATAACCGCCATTTTCTTACGATCCTTTGGATCTCTGCCAATGGGTGCATTCACAGTTCCCGACGGCTCCGACATCAACCCGTGAACGATGGCCCTGTAGCTTCGTCCGACACTATGCTCTTTAATCTGGTGGGCAAGATGATGATGCGCGTCATCCGTTTTGGCAACGACCAACAACCCGGAAGTATCTTTGTCGATCCGGTGAATAATTCCCGGGCGGATGACACCATTAATCCCGGAAAGGTTTTGGCAGTGATACAGCAGTGCGTTAACCAGCGTTCCGTTCCATGCACCAGGAGCAGGATGCACCACCATGCCCTGGGGTTTATTGACGACGAGAAGATCATCGTCTTCATACACAATATCCAGCGGTAATTCTTCAGGCAGAACATCCAGCTTCTGCGCAGGAGGAATACTGATCTCAACACGGTCTTCTTCCTGAACCCGGTAATTGGCCTTCTTAAGTTGGCTGTTGACAAGCACGCGTTCCTGTTGGATAAGGTTTTGTATATAGCTTCTGCTCAGTAAGGTACATTCCGCCAGTGCCGTATCCAGCCGCTGGCCGGGAGCTGCCTGAACAAGCTGCCGTTCCTCGCTGTCCGGATCCTCGATAAAATGATCCTGCGGTTCTTCTTCAAAATGATGATTCGTCATTCGTATCCTCTTTCATTCGCATCAAAAGAATAATCAACAAGATACCGCCAATGACAATCATGCTGTCGGCGATATTAAAAATATAGGGCCAGACCCTAAAATCAAGAAAATCAATTATTTTTCCGGTAAGCAACCGGTCCCAGAAATTGCCGAGCGCTCCGCCCCCAATCAGACCCATGCTCACCCGCATAAGCCTTTGTCCTTGCGGCACTTTTCTTTGAAAATAGAACAGTACGGCAAGAACAATTACTGAAACAGTGATCAGCACCCACTTTTGGCCCTGCAGCATACCAAAGGCCGCACCAGGATTCAAAATATAGGTTAGATGGAAAAAGCCCGGGATTACGGCCTGGCTTTCTCCCAGCGTCATATTGCTTTGAACGACCCATTTACTGAGACGGTCTAAGACTAAGATAATGATCAGTGTTACCCAGGTATATAAAAATGGCAAAAGGGTACCCTCCATCTAATGAATCATTAATCCTCAACGATTACCGTTCCGGTATCTCCGTTCTTAAGCCCCAGCGCATTCGCTTCATCGGTATCGATGTGCAGATCCAGCGCATAAGTTGATTTTACTCTGACCAGAACGTTATGCAGAATACCGCCGCGGGGTCCTTCAAAAAGTACTTTAACCATATCCTTATCCTTAATGCCATACTGCAGCGCATCGTCTTCACTGGCATGGATGTGACGCATCGCGGCAATGACTCCGTGTTCCAGACTTACTTTTTTATCTCCTGCTATAATATCAATGCCGGGTGTCCCTTTGGTATTGCCGGAATCTCTTGCCGAAATGTTTAATCCCAGTTTAATCGCATCTGTCACAGCAAGTTCAATCTGAGTTTCATCACGGGCAGGCCCTAGGACACGGACTCCCTCAAGCTTCCCTTTGGGACCGATCAGCGTTACAGTTTCTTCAGCCGCAAACTGTCCGGGCTGACTTAAGTCTTTCTTTTTAGTAAGTGTACTGTTTTCACCAAAAAGCTGGCTGATATGTTCCTCAGAAAGGTGAAGATGTCGATTGGATATTCCAACCGGAACCAAAAATGTATGCATACTGTTCACTCCTCAATATTTGTTTGAACGATTGCTCCATGGTCCATGATCGCAACAATTGCTTGTCAAGAAGCTTTCCGGCATAAATGACTTCAATGCGACGGCACAGGAAGTGTGAAGGCCTTTAAATAGCCTTTACGGTGTTGAGTATGTCATGGATAACATAGCATTAGGGGGTGAATATGGAGAACTCGTCTCATGACGAGTTCTCCATTTAATATTCAGTACCTTACTGCATTTGCAGGACGCTTCTTCCGTTCTACACAATGAGATTGGCAATAAGCTTATAAAGGGGCCAAAGAATCACACTTTTGATAAGTACGATGGCCAGGACAGCAAAAAACGGAGCAAAATCAACCATCATGGCCTGGTTGCCTAGCCGTATTTTTCGGAAAGGCCTCAAAAGCGGTTCAGTGATATCGTAAATGATCCGAATAAATCTATTGCTTGGTGAATGAGGTATCCAAGATAAAATACAGCGTATGATTACGAGCCATTCCAGGATCAGAAGGACCTTGTCAATAATTGCATAACTCCAATAAAGAATTGTAATTCTGATTACCCCCCCATTAATGCCTATGATCAATGACTCTCGATTAATTGTTGATTTTAGGCCAGAGAATATCCCGCTCGGTTGTTTTGTAATTCAGCTCGCCGCTAATGTCCACATTGTTTGGGACAAATAGGAAAATACCATTGCCAACCTTCTGCATATTCCCACCTAAAGCATAGGTTGTACCGCTGATAAAATCAACGATCCGCTGTGACAGATGACCGTCGGTCCGTTCCAGGTTCAGAATAACTGATTTACGAGCTTTAAGGTGCTCTGCAATTCCCTGAGCTTCCTCAAAAGAGACCGGCTCTACGACGATGACCCTTACCTGCTTTTGGGTATGAATGCTGACCACAGAAGCCTGTTTTCTTTTCATGGCATTGTCTTTGTATGTTTCCCTGCTGAAGGATTCGCTCTGAGCGGGTTCTCGGAGCGCATTATCTCTGAAGCTGCTGTTTCTGGACTTTTCTGCTCTTCCGGAATACTCTTCTTCTAATTCTTCAGGTTCAAAATCGTCCTCATCGTCCCCAAAACCCATAATACCTATAAATTTGTCAAGTATCTTTGCCATTTTCATCCTCCGTGATTTAAATTTTTTCATAAGTTTTATGTAAAATATATTAATTCCTGTGTCCGAAAATCATGCTTCCGACTCGGACAATTGTAGAGCCCTCTTCGACGGCAATTTCATAATCCTGGCTCATTCCCATAGACAAATGGGGAAGCCCATTAGGCCCTCCGGCACCTTTCGTCAGTAAATCATTTCTGATCTCCCTGAGTTTTCGGAAATACCCTCTTGTTTCTCCGGGTCCGGCATCAAGGGCACCAATCGTCATTAGTCCGTGAACGGTCACATAGGGAAAGTCGTGTACGCTGTCCATAAAGTCCTGAAGCTCTTCGATCTCGAGACCAGCTTTGGCCTTATCCCTTGCAACATTTACCTGGACAAGCGTCTTCCATCTGATCTGGCGCTTTTCCCCTTCCAGATTCAGCTTCTCCAGCAGCGCAAAGCGGTCCAGCGAATGAATGAACGCGATGTCTTCTAGGTATTTTACCTTATTCGTCTGTAGACGGCCAATGATATGCCATTGGCAATCCTGCGGCAGCGAGAGGTGCTTGGCCTGCCACTCCTGTACTTTATTTTCTCCGAAAGCCCTTAAACCTGCCCTGTGTGCCTCCATGATCCTGTCTTCGGGTACTGTCTTGGATACGGCCAGAAGTGTGATATCTTTCGAGCTACGGCCTGCTCTCGCAGCAGCTGCCGAAATTTTTTGCTGTACTTCTGAAATGTTATTGACTATACTCATTGGACTCCTGCCGCCTGTGTTGGCATATAATCATTTATATGTTCTACATTTTCCTTGATTTCCCTGCTTTTTATGCAAAAAGTAGCTGGATTTATTGACTTTTTTAAAAATCAGGACTTCACATACATGCCTTCAATACCTTCTCGCGGATTAACGACAACCTGGATACCCTCCGGAAGACCTTCGACACAGGCTAAATTTTCATTGCTGTCCTTGATGATGACACTCTGGTAGTGGATCACGCCATCCTCCAGGACATAGACTCCCTTTTCCTCACCGGAGGTGCACAAGGCACTGGCCGGAACGACCAAGCCCCTGGTCGAGGACTGAAATCTCCAGGCAATTTCGTGTATCCTGTTCTCCGCGGTACCTTGCACATATTGACTAAAGCGGATCACTGCTCCTCCAGGTTGCGACGAAAGCTTCATGACCGTACCATAGTATTCTTCGTCATCAATCACAAACTCAACAACATCTCCAACAGCCAGGGAAGCCGGGATTCCCAGATATACAAACACCCAGCTCGGATAGAGGTTGTTCACTATCTTACCAATTGGAGAATGCAGACTAACACTGACCGTGGTATTCTGACTGTTATCCGCAGGTTGACTGTTCTCCTGGGCAGTCTCTGTCTGCTCAGATTCTTTCCCATCATTTTGCGTCTGGACCAATAATCTGTCTAGATCCATATTCATCAAATTTTCCGGTGTCATGATCTGTTCCAGCCCGTCCCGATGTGAATAAAACAGGCCCGAAACCGGTGCGCTTATCCATATTCCTGAGTCAGATTGCTCATGTCCTACTCCGGCAGGGATCACCCGGGCTACTGATTCACCCTTTTTAAATCTTCTTCCTTCCTCACCTACCAGTACAACGGTTCCTTCAGCTGGCGCTGTCAGTACGGTTTCCGTATTGGCAAATACGGCCTTTACTGTTTTTTCGTGTTCTACAAGGCCCTGATGAACAGTCTCGAACGAAAGTGAGCCAGCAATCCACGATGACCGGTAATCCCAAAGGAATAGGCCAATTACAGACAAAACCAATATAATAAAAAATACATTCAATCTTTTTCTGGTTTTTTTAGCCATCCTCTATTCCTCTTACAAACAATACTTATGAGAATCCAATATAAGCGGCCATCCTGCCGGTTATCCCTTCTCTCCTATAAGAAAAGAATTCTCCAGGATGACAGGATGTACACATTTGAGCGATTAATATATTCTCTGCGCGAATTCCGGCGGAAATCAGCAACTGACGGTTTGCTTCCTGCAAATCGAGACTATACTCACCCGGTGCTGTTTCCGAAAGCACGGAAGGTTCATTCCATTTTTCTCGAAATATTGAAGCGACGGAATCTCCAATGACATAACAGCAAGGTCCGATGCAGGGGCCGACCGCGGCCAAACATTCTTCTGCATTAGCTCCGGCTTGAATTATCCTGTTCACCATTTCTTGGACAATATTGCCGGCCGTTCCTCTCCAGCCGGCATGCGCAAGCCCAATGATTCTGCTGCGCGGATGGAAAAAGAAGACAGGCACACAATCCGCATAAAAACTAAGTAATCCTACATCCTGCGCCGTAAGTATCCCATCACAGCACGGTAGTGCCGATACCAAGTTCTGCATACCCCTCCCCCGGTCTGTTTCTGTCACAAATCGAATAGCGGTACCATGAACCTGTTCAGCGGCGACACAATCTTCTGGTGAGCGTCCTATTCCGGCTAGAAATATTCGTCTGTTATGTAAAACATCCTCAATCATATCGCCGACATGCAAAGCCATATTCAAAGAGGAATAAGGCGGGCTGCCGACGCCTCCGCCCCTGGTCGAGAACACGGCGGTTACTCCGTGAAGGGACCATTTAGGAATTGTCAGGTAAGCCAGTTCCCCGACCGTTTGTCTTTCCCATGCCATATGATTATACCTCATTGCAGTCAAACCTTAAATCATTTCTATTTATTATATCGAAAAAAACCTTTGAATACAGCTCTTTTGCAATTTTTAATAGTTGATATTGATTAAATCCCTGCCATCGACCAGGATTACATCAATACCAATTTTAATCACTTTTTCCCAAGGAACAAATACGTCGCCCGTTCTCCCGTTACCAAAGAAGCCTTTCGCCCGGGAGGAAGCCATGATAACGATCCCTTTCACAATCCCTTTTTCCAAATCCAGATCAAGGTCGATGACCGGCCCTAAGCGCCGCCCGTCCTCTATATTGATAATATCGAGTACCCTCAATTCAGAGACTCTCATGGCAAAGCCCCTCCTCTCACTTATTATCATATGAGGAGGGGTTACAATCATGACATATTTAAATTGAATTCAGACATGCTTACGCATATACTTCAGAGCTGCTTTTTCCAGGCGGGAGACCTGGGCCTGGGAAATCCCAATTTCTTCGGCCACTTCCATCTGGGTCTTGCCCTGAAAGAAACGTAGCGAGATAATCTTTTTTTCCCTTTCTCCGAGTTTGCTCATACCTTCCTTGATCGAAATTGATTCCAACCAAAGTCTGTCCGACTGTTTGTCATCACCGATCTGATCCATAACAAAAATCGGATCACCGCCGTCATGATAGATCGGTTCAAAAAGCGACACGGGTTCCTGGATTGCATCGAGCGCAAAGATAACATCTTCATGGGAAATTTCCAGTTTTTCGGCAATCTCATTGATTGTCGGCTCCCGCGAGCACTCGGACGCCAACTTGTCCCGAACCTGCAGGGCTTTATAGGCGATATCCCGCAAAGATCTGCTGACTCTGATCGGATTATTGTCCCTTAAATAGCGCCGTATCTCCCCAATAATCATTGGGACAGCGTAGGTAGAAAACTTGACGTTCTGACCAAGGTCAAAATTGTCGATTGCCTTCATCAGGCCAATACAGCCTACCTGAAAAAGGTCGTCCACATGCTCCCCTCTATTGCTGAACCGCTGAATCACGCTGAGCACCAGGCGAAGATTTCCCCGGACTAGCTGTTCACGGGCCGACTTGTCCCCGGCTTGAAATTTCAAAAACAGTTCTTTCATCTTGGCACCACTTAAGACGGGCAGTTTGGACGTATTCACTCCGCAGATCTCAACCTTGTTTAAGACCATTAAAATACCCTCCAGATGTGGTTTTTCATGGTTATTCTCTGGAGAGTATGCCCTGACAGCAGACAAGTTATTCCAAATCGTTATTCCAGCCGGACAAATTCTTTCCGCAGCCTGCGTATAATGCGCTTTTCGAGTCTGGATATGTATGATTGCGAGATTCCGAGGCGGTCAGCCACCTCCTTTTGCGTCTTTTCTTCGCATCCGCCCATGCCGAATCTAAGCTCCATGATCAGTTTTTCGCGCTCACTCAGACTGCCCATAGCGAGATCCAACAGCTGCCTGTCAACTTCCTCTTCGATCGGGCGCGAGATGATATCATTCTCGGTTCCCAGTACATCGGACAGAAGCAGCTCATTGCCATCCCAGTCGATATTCAGAGGTTCATCGAAAGAAACCTCTGTCCTTATTTTATTATTTCTACGCAGATACATCAGAATTTCATTTTCAATGCAACGGGAAGCGTAAGTGGCCAGCTTGATTTTCTTGGCGGGATCAAAGGTATTAACCGCTTTAATCAAACCGATCGTCCCGATCGAGACCAAATCCTCAATACCGATTCCCGTGTTCTCAAATTTGCGGGAGATATACACAACTAGTCTTAGGTTGCGCTCGATCAGCATATCTTTCACCGAAAGGTCCCCATGCTCTAGTCTCGTGATCAGATACTCCTCTTCTTCCAGTCGCAGCGGGGGCGGCAGGGCTTCGCTGCTACCGACATAGAAGATCTCCCTTACCCGGTGCAGTTTCAGGGACAAAAAAATTAATTTACTCTTAAATACTGACATTACTGCCCTATAGTACCGTTTAATGCGATTCATCAGGCGATCTCCTCCTTGCCAACTGGCATTTGAATATGTTCCGGATGCAGTAGGGCCACAAATTTGCCTTCCGAATTAAGACCATGCGGGACTAAGGCAGCGGTAACTGCATGTTCCCATACTTTTCCCCCCTGACGGATCTTAACAGATCCGAGCCGGATTCCCGGCAGCCAGGTCTGTCCATTGATTCCCCTGGCGGAGATAAACACCATCTTTTGTATACAAGGGTCTTCACTGTTCCAGATATAAGTCCAGGGGTTGGCACTTTCTCTCCAAGGCATAAGCAGAAACCTCTGAATTACTTCCGGCAGGGCTTGGGCCACAGCTTTTTCTTCCACGACCATTACAGGTGTCCCGGTCAGCGGATCCCGCAGTTCGTTTCCGGTGTCCAGCAGTGCCTTAATCTGCGCCTGCCGGCCATTCTCAAAAGACAGCTCAACCTCATAGCAGACATTGTCCAAAAACAATGTCGTTTTTTGGATTTTCTCCCAGACCTGGCATCCTGCGATCAGAATCAGGGCAATCACAGGCAGGACCCATAAATCCTTTAAAGCCAGCCCTGAGCCTTCCAACCCAAGCCAGCCTGCCAGCGCATAATAACTTCCGGCGCTTAAGGATGCCAGAAGGCTGAAATACAGGAGTCCTTTAGCCAGATCAGGGATTGTTTTGGTCTTTAAAGCCACTGCGACCATGCCAACAGGAATCAGGATTCTGGAAGCAGTGATGACCCATGAGGGTCCAAAGATGATAAATACGATTGGCAGCTCACCAAGAAGAACTGCCCCAAAAAGATTTAAAATCTGTATCTTTTTACGAAGCAGATGAGCCGTAAAAACCAACAAAAAAGCATCCATAGCCCCATTGATGAACAGAATAATATCCAGGTAGACCATACCCGAAATCCTTTCTGCGCGAAGTTATTCTCATTAACAAATTATACCTCTGTGCCGTGAGAAATCCTGTCGCTTTAAGTGGGCTTGGAACGCGATTTTTTTGGCTAAGGGAATACAGATTATGATGGATATTTGGCGATTGTGGAAGGTTGATGATGCTCTATTTGCCATAGGCTTAAAATTATATTTTATGTTTCCCACAAGTGTATTACAAATAAAACAAATAATTATATTGTCTTGCTGCGGATTACCTGATCCAAAACTGTAAAGGTCTGAGGTCCCGCAATACCATCTTGGATAAGTCCATAATCCCTTTGGAAAGCGATCACAGCTTCCCTGGTCTTAGGCCCGAATACTCCATCAGCCATTCCCGGGTTATAGCCGAGTTCTTGAAGAATAGACTGCAATGTCGCAACTTCCGGACCCCGGGAACCTACTTTGAGAAATGCAGGTTCAAAAAGAGTTCTATTCAAAGCTGCTGTCGTTGCCGGACCTACAATTCCATCCTGTACCAACCCGTTATTTTGCTGAAAGGCAATTACTGTTGATTGGGTACGAGGACCAAAGATACCATCTGGAGTTCCTGGATTATAACCCAGTTCAATCAGAGCGATTTGCAGTTGTCTGACATCATTACCACGCATCCCTAGCCTGAGCGTTCTAGTTAGCCGAAGGCTCATTGAAGCTACCCCCTCGATGTTAATTTAATTATCCTTATATTTTCTAGTAAGTTCTGGGCATTATCGTTTTTATAAGCTTACCACCATCTTATGTTTTCTTAGGGTGACTATGTGAAAAAGACCTGCCCCAAAATTTCCAAGTGCTTGGAAGCTCTTCGGTTATCAAAAAAAATACATGGCGGTGCCGCAAAACTACAAAAAAGTAGTTATGCAACACCGCCTTCTTTTATCGTGAATGAAAAGCCAGCAAAATTTTAGGATCTCTGTTTAAAACCCCAGATTTGAAGTTTTGCTTTTCTTAACAGGCATAAAGACAGAGAGGAAGGATAGAACCAAGCATATAGCTCCGGCCGACAACAACGATGTCATTGGTTTAATCATATTGGTACCGGCAAAATAGAAGAAATCCCGCATCACCTCTACGCCAAAGCGTAAAGGCATCCAGGAATATAACCAAAACTTTGACGCAGAGGAAAGCATTTCATAAGGCAGAGAAATCATTGGCAGCCCAAAAAAGAATACCAGCATGACAAGTACAATTCCCTGAGCACCTAATCCATTTACCAGCATTGACTGCATTAGGAAAAAACTGAAGCTTATCAGTGTAAAATATAAACAGAACTCAAAACTGTTCGGAACCGTCATTTTCAATAAGCCGTTTCCAACAATCAAGATAACCAACGAAGCAATGAAGCAAAACGCAATGGCACAAACGATCTGTATTCCAATCGTAAGTGCCTTTTCCGTTTTTTTAGTTTGCTCAACTTTCTTTATCACAAAAAAGAGGAGTATGGATGATATTAAGCCGGTCATCCAAGCCAACATTGTGACAGAAACAGGTGCATTACCATTGGCACTGTGATCGGGAATAACGTTAACTTTGTCAATGGTAAAACTTACGAGCGTATTCTGCTGCAGATTTTGCATCATTTGCCTCTGCGCTTGCATTGCTGCGGCTTGGGCGGAAGCCGTCTGACTGGTTTGCTTTGACGGGCTTTGACCGATCTCCGGAGTTTGTTTAGTAGCGCTGGCTAGCTGAGCTGCTAGCTGTGTTCTTAATTTGTCATTGATACCCGTCTCCATTTTTCCCACAACCTGCGTCAAAATATTGGCAACGGTTTGACTCATTCCGTTGTTGACATATACCTCAACTTCACCAGGCGTCTGGTTTGCACTTGTGACAGACATCACCTTTTTACTAAAGTCCTTTGGAATAATCAGAGCACCATAATATTTCTGATCATTCATTGCATCCATCGCCTCACTTTTGTCAGTGAGAATCGTCCACTTAAAGGCTGAGTTGTCCTGGCCGCCGATTGATGTCATTACCGATTCTACTATTTTTTGCCCAAAATTTAATTCTACTCCGGACTGCAAGGCTACTCCCTCATCCTGCAAAACTAAAGCCATAGGCGCACCTTTCAATTCAGCATTAATCGTTGATCCTAAAAGTGCAATTGTTAGCACAGATGCAAATAGAATCATCACTGCTAATCCAATCCACAATATTTTTTGTTTTAAAATACCAACAATAATTTCCATCATCTCAACCCTTTCCCTATTTTCTTTTATAGGCTGTAGTCTTGGGCTATGTAATTCACCCACACCGCTATTGAAATCAACACAGTGTTGATTTATCATAAAAATACCATAGAAGGTTACCGTGATCAATCAACAGATCATTTGGAAATGTTTATATTTCCACGTATCTCCCTAATTGTTACATAGGAGTGATTTTTATGACGAGAATCGCTGGACCAAAAAAGTCCATTCAGACAAAACGCATTTTCATGGATGCTTTCATTGCGTTAAATCATGATAAAATGATTGATAAAATGAGTATTAAAGAGCTTTGCAATCGAGTCGGGTTAAATAGGGGAACATTCTATCTTCATTTCCAGGATATTTATGATTTACGTGAGCAAATTGAAAACGAGTTGCTGAATGGTATGAAAGAAATTTTTCTTGAGTTTAGTAAAGATATCATTATAATAAGAGACCCTCATCTAGCAAGAAATGCCTTCAGCAGTATACTTGCCTATATCCAAAAGCATCACTTGTATTTTGAAGCCCTTCTCGGCCCAACCGGTGACATCTCGTTTATTAATAAAATCAAAGATAATGTGAAGCTTTTGCTCCTTGATAACTTATTATTACGCGATAAGGAAAAAAACATAAATAAAGACCATTACGAATTAATTTTAGAATATGGTCTATCGGCAAATGTCGGTATTGTCATATATTGGATAAAAAATGGTATGAAAATACCCATAGATGAACTGGTTACCTTATATAACGAACTAATGTTTAATGGCTTGGCTCAAGGTATTTTAACCCCCAATACTTCCTCCTGAATTCTGAAGGAAATATAATGGGTTATGAAGCACAAGGTAATCAATGACATGTACTATTTTTTTGAATTTTTATAGTTCAAACTTAGCTACGGTTCATATAATAATATGAACCGTGATCAGGCAAAAGATGAGAGGGGGCGAGGCCGCCGGCAAATCCTGATTGCCGTCAGCCCGCCCCCTCTCTTAATCTTTTATGCCGGTACTGCCTGCTTACGCTTGTGGAGGATCATAAAGGTCATTGTCCATTGTTTCGATGACCTTTATATCCTTTGTTAATTCGCTCATACATACTATACTTAGCTTGTCCAAAGGTTCTAAAAAAATCAGGAACGAACTCTAAGCGGTTTCTTGGGGGGCGGCCACTCTTTAATCGTCTCTGCCATGTATTCAATCAGCCGATTGGCCTCTTTTCTTTTTTCTTCTTTCAGGTTCGGATCGATATGCGCCAGATTGGTGAGCGCTGTCGTCAGATCGAAGAAGGTATCGGCGATTGTTTTGCAGCAAGTGTCGCATTTTTCTACATACTTGATGTGAGCGTC
>Ga0154089_112_pt1 | contig 131645 bp, 115 predicted proteins | sample DehspFTH1_FD_150125 | JGI IMG/M metagenome (GOLD analysis project Ga0154089, IMG submission 150125) | reverse complement strand
GGCATGACCAATCAGGAACTCAGGAAAGCGGTCAAGGAACGGACGCAGGCCCGGCAAGAAAAAGACCAGGCCTTACAGGAAAAAGACCTAGCCCTGCAGGAGAACACGGATCTCCAGAAAACAGTGGAAGACCAAATTGGTATCATCACCGGCCTGACTGCGGAGCTCGCCAATCTGAAGGTCCAATTGGAGAACGTCAAGACGTCCAAAGAAGAACTCGCTAAAATGGCCAGACAGCTGAATGATTCGCTGGAATCGCTCCAAAAAAGCTCATCCGCCAAGGGCTACGAGCGGATGAAAACAAACTTTGTTAATACGTCGCTCAAAGTCAGGGCCAACCATATCGCCTTCCTCTGTGAAAACTTGGATCAAACCATAAAGGAAGTCAAGCATAAGCTGCTCCAGATCGCCCCTAATGACAAGGAGACGTATATCATTTATAAGAATAAAGTTCACGATCTTCTAAATGTATGGCTTAAAGACGAGACGTGGAGCAGGCAAGATTGCCCCAGCGGAGATGTTCAGACAAAAGGAGTAATAGCCAAATTCAGGCTATTACTCCCATAAAATATTCGCCTTATTTTGTATCCAAACGACAAGACAGGTCCTTGTAATCAGATCTGCTACGCGAGCTGCTTAAATAGGTTCGCGGTTTCAATCGCGGTTACGGCAGCATCAAAACCTTTATTGCCGGATTTCGTGCCTGCCCGTTCAATGGCCTGTTCAATCGTGTCGGTGGTCAGAACGCCGAAGATCACAGGAACCCCGGTTTCCAGGCCGACATTGGCGACACCTTTGCTGACTTCGCTGCTGACATAGTCAAAATGAGGCGTAGCGCCTCTGATTACTGCACCAAGGCAGATGACCGCATCAAAGCGTTTTTGTTCAGCAATCTTTTTGGCAGCCAACGGAATTTCAAAAGCACCGGGGACCCAGACGAGTTCGATATTGTCCTCATCAGCGCCATGTCTTTTCAGCGCATCCAAAGCGCCGCCAATGAGTTTATTCGTAATAAACTCATTAAATCTTCCGGCAACAATCGCAAACTTTAAATTCTCAGCTAACAGTTTTCCTTCAATGGTTTTCAAATGATATCCATCCTTTCTTTTGCAGCCTGCCCGGTCTTATTTCTTTTAGGCTATTTGGTTATGCTGTTTGGTCTTTAGTTCTCTATACTCTTTGATGTCTTTGTCATTGGTCAATTAAGGATTGCTGGTTATTACCGATCAGTGAATATTGGTCAGGAAATGGCCCATTTTTTCTTTTTTGGTTGACAGGTAGTATTCATTTTCAGGTTTCGCGGGCATTTCGATTGGGACGCGTTCGGTAACTTGAATGCCGTAGCCTTCCAGACCTACGATTTTCTTGGGATTATTCGTCATCAGACGGACTTTGGTGATCCCGAGATCAGCTAATATTTGGGCGCCGACGCCATAATCACGCAGATCAGGCGGGAAACCCAGCGCCAGATTTGCTTCGACAGTGTCTTTGCCTTCTTCCTGAAGTTTATACGCCTTCAATTTATTCAGAAGTCCGATTCCGCGGCCTTCCTGGCGCATATAGAGAAGCAGGCCGCGCCCTTCGCGTTCGATTTGCTGAATGGCTGCTGTTAATTGGTCCCGGCAGTCGCATCTTCGCGAGTAAAAAACATCTCCCGTCAGACATTCGGAGTGGACCCTGACCAAAACGGGTTCCCCGTCGCTGACATTGCCTTTGATCAGGGCCAGATGCTCCTTGCCGTCAATTTTGCTTTTAAAACCGACTGCTTTAAACGTCCCAAATTCTGTCGGAAAATCAATACTTTCAGCTCTTTCGATAAGTCTCTCGTTCAGGCGGCGGTAACTGATCAAGTCTTTGATCGTCACCATTTTCAGATTGTGTTTTTCCTTAAATTTCAGCAGGTCGTTCACTCTGGCCATGGTCCCGTCTTCATTCATGATTTCACAAAGGACACCGGCCGGTTCAAGACCGGCCAGCCGGGCCAGATCGACCGATCCTTCAGTGTGGCCTGCTCTGACCAGGACGCCGCCTTCCCGGGCCTGCAACGGGAAAATATGGCCTGGTCTGCGCAAATCCTCCGCCTTGCTGTCTTTGTTAATCAGCACCTGAATCGTAGCAGCCCGCTCAAACGCGGAAATTCCTGTGGTGCTGGTTGCGGCATCGACGCTTACCGTAAAAGCCGTGCCATGGGGATCCGTGTTGTTCTGAACCATCAGATCCAAATTTAGCTCTTTAAGCCTCGCAGCCGTCAGGGAAGTGCAGATCAACCCCCGGCCGTAGGTGGCCATGAAATTAATCGCTTCGGCCGTCACCTTGGAAGCAGCCATAATAATATCGCCTTCATTTTCCCTGTCTTCATCATCGACGACGATAATCATTTTGCCTTGACGGATATCTTCGATAGCCTCTGGAATGCTTGCAAAAATATTTTCTTGCTGTGTCATCTGAAAAAGCTCCTTTCGTTAGATAAAAACGTTTGCTAAAGGTTAGATAAAACCATTTTCAGTTAAGAATTCAACGGATATATCTTTTTTGGTTTGGGGTGGGCTGTGGTCCTTTTGCAGGAACCTAGCCACATATTTTCCAATGATATCGGTTTCAAGATTCACCGTAGAACCAACGCGTTTAAAGCCGAGTGTCGTATGCTGAAAGGTATGGGGGATCAGGGAAACGGTAAAATAGTCATCCCCGACATCAATGACCGTTAACGAGATTCCATCGATGGCCACTGATCCTTTCGGCAGCAGGGAGGAGGTTATCTCCGGAGACGTTTGAATCCGATAGATTTGAGCAATGCCAACCGGAGTCATTGCAGTGATTTTTCCGATGCCATCGACATGGCCGCTCACCAGATGACCACCCAAACGGCTTTGCAGCTGCAGCGCTCTTTCCAGGTTGACTTTGGTATGCTGCTTTAATTCGTGAAGGTTCGTTCGCTGCAGGGTTTCATACATGACATCGACAGAAAAATTTCCGGAACCGATCACGGTGGCTGTAAGACAGACGCCGTTGACGGCAATGCTGTCTCCGATTTGGGACCCTTTGAGCACGCGTGAAGCATCAATGGTTAATCTGGCGGAGTCTTGGAGCAGATCGATATGCTTTATCGTACCCAGTTCTTCAATAATTCCTGTAAACATCAACAATCACTTCCAATTCTGTTGGTATGACGATCATCCACCGTTCCGGTAAAGATATAGTTACCGCCAAGCTCCCTTAGTTCGAGCTGCTTGATCTCAATTGCTTCGGCCATCGTAGCAAGATGTAGGCCTGAGAGCGGGGAGAAGCCGGATCCGGCCAGTTTCGGGGCCATCATAAACATGATTTGATCAATCAGCCTGGATTCCAGCATTTTACCGGCGAGCGTACCGCCGCCTTCCAATAAGATGCTGTTTAAGCCTCTGGCTGCAATATCTCTTAGCAGGTCCGGCAAGGGGACCTGTCTGGACGTATCATACTGCCAGATCTCAACCTTATCGGCAGCAAATGTTTCACGCATCCGCAGCAGTTTATTTGGGTCGGCAGCCTTTGTTGTCGCGATGATGCAGCGGCTGGCGGATTCGTTCCGGAGGACCTGGGCGTTTAAAGGAACAGACAGGGAACCATCGACGATCAGGCGGACCGGATCCCGGCCATGCTCAATATTACGGCAGGTTAGGAGCGGGTTATCCTGAAGGACTGTTTGACTGCCGACCATAATGACGTCATAAGTATTTCTTAAACCATGAACGAAATGTCTGGCCTCTTCCGAAGTGATCCATTTGGAGTCTCCTGATTCTACGGCAGTCCGGCCATCGAGCGTCATTGCAGCTTTATACAGTACAAAGGGCATTTTGGTGGTAATTGCTTTGATAAAAGGCTCATTAATGCTTTGAGCTTTTTCAGCCAGCAGACCGGTTGCGACAAGAATACCGGCATCCCTCAGTTTTCTCACGCCCTGACCGCTGACCAGCGGATTTGGGTCCGTCATCGCGATAATGACTTTCTTTACACCGGCCGCGATGAGTGCATCGGCGCAGGGAGGCGTACGGCCGTAATGAGAGCAGGGCTCCAGTGTAACATAAACATCGGCGCCTTCTGCGCTTGATTCCGCAGCATTTAAAGCGTGGACTTCCGCATGCGGTGTACCGGCTTTCTGATGGTAGCCTTCCCCGACAATCTGCCCGTCCTGCACAATAACACAGCCCACAAGCGGATTTGGACTGGTTCTGCCTGCCGCCAGAATGGCAAGATCCAGTGCACGTTCCATATAATATTTGTCTTCTGCGGTAAAACGATCAGGCAATGGATGTACCCTCCAGTCATTAACAAGTCGGCAAATGAAAATATAAATCATTGATAAATCATAGAAAAACAATCATAGAAAAAATACTGGAAAAATAAAAAATGCCCGGAAATACTCCGGGCGTCAATCATTCAGATCAACAGTCATTCAAAACAGGCAGGTGAGAGGCTACGCGACAAACACGACAAGCACGTGCACGGTCACACCATGTTTTGCTCTTTCCATCCAGACTTTAACTGTCGGCTTCGTAATTTCAACGAATCTGCCATAAGGCTCGCGGGCTGTACCGCCGGTAAGGAATTACACCTATCCCCAGAGTAAAAATGTATTCAGTTTTGCTGCATAGATCAATCGAACTTGCAATTATCATACTGCAATCCTGTCAAGAATGCAACCATTTTGCACAGAGATCAAGAGAGTCTAAAGGCGGACAATCTCGGCATAATCTTTTTTTAATAAACCTAAGATGATTGCGTCAAAATATTGCCCTTCCACATAATAGGCTTCACGCAGCCTGCCTTCGGTAATGAAGCCGAGCTTCTCATAGCAGGAGAGCGCCCTGGTGTTATTGACCCAGGTCTCAGCGGTCAGTCTCCGGAAATTCCACTGGCCAAACAAGTAGCGGATAAAGGCAGTCAGCGCATCGGTCCCATAACCTTTTCCCCAGTAATCTTGGAGGCCAATTCCGATATAAATACGGGCCGATCTGGCCGGAATATTGACCTGATCGAAACCAATTGTACCGATAAGGCTGCCTTGTAAATCCGTAATCGCATAACGGTTGGCATCCTCTTCAAAAAGTTTGCTCTCCAGATCCTCCCGGCGCAACAGGGTTGCAAGAGGCCAATTACCACTTATCCAGTAAGAAAAGTCATGGTCATTATACCATTCATACAAGGTGTCCAGATCATCCATTTCGAGCGGACGGATTCGGGATAATTTGCCGTTTAACATGGCAGTCACCTTCCAAACAAAAATACGTTTAAGTAATCATAGTTTAGCATGTAGAGAAATAAGATCAAGTAGGAGAAGAAGCAAATGCAAAATAAGGTAAAATATAGCAAAAATGCTTGAATTTTGTTGCTTCTTTCGTTAAGATGAAATTATTCATCTGGAGTTATCATTTATAATTTTGAAAGGGGACTAGAAAATGGTTGAAAACAAAGAATTAAGGGCTATGGCCCGCACCCAGTTAAACGGGAACTGGCTGAAGCCAATCCTGGCCTGCCTGATTTATGCTGTAATCGTGTTCATCCTCTCTTGGATCCCGTGTGTTGGTCCGATTATTACGATCTTAATTGCGGGCCCGCTGATGATTGGTCTGGTGACTTTTACCTTAAAGTTCTGCCGCGGGGAAGATCCGAATGTGGAAGTGGTCCTTTCTGGATTTAAAAATGCCATTAATTGCGCCGGGCTATATCTCTGGTATATGCTGTGGACACTTTTATGGTCACTGCTGCTGATTATTCCTGGGATCGTTAAAGCGTACGGCTATATGATGAGCTTTTATATTTATGCTGATAATCCTGATATGGGTATCAGAAAGGCCTTTGATCTCAGCAAAAAAATCAGCTATGGCTATCGCGGCAAGCTATTTCTGCTTACCCTCAGCTTCATTGGCTGGGCGATCCTGGCCACGATCCCGTTTTGTCTTGGCTATATCTGGCTGATGCCTTACATGCAAATTACATTTACTAATTTCTATCAGGAGCTGAAAAAAGAAAGCATCAAAAATGGTGTTTGTACGGCGGAAGAGTTTTGAGTCGCGGGGAAGCGGCAATGATTTAGTAAAAGTAAAAATAAATAACAAAGAGGTCAAAAGAGGGTCAAATATAAAAAATAAGCTCCGGGTGAAAACCCGGAGTTCCTTTATTGTTAATGGTCGGGGCGACAGGATTCGAACCTGCGGCCTCTTGGTCCCGAACCAAGCACGCTACCAAACTGCGCCACGCCCCGATGTTTCTTTTGAAGAACAAATAAAATCATAACAAAACCCTTTATGCATGTCAAGGTTAAAAATAGGATGGTTTGTAAGTTAAAACATTAAAGACATTGACAAGTATCAATGTCTTGGATAATATATAAACATATTGATATTTATCGATATGTAAAACTATTAATGAGGCGGTTAAATTGGAAAAAGATTATCAAGATTATGCTTTAGCGATGAAAGCGTTATCTGATGAAACAAGATTAGAAATATTTTACATGTTGAGCAATGGGGAACTATGCGCTTGTAAGATTCTCGAAGCGTTCAACATAACCCAATCCACGCTTTCTTATCACATGAGGATCTTATGTGAAAGCGGTCTGGTGAATAGCAGGCGGGATGGCATCTGGATGCGGTATTCTATCAATGAAAGTAAACTTGAAGTCATTGCCGGTTTTTTTAATAAGGTTACAAAAATTAAGTGTAACTAAAAGTAACAAAAAATGACTAGTCGAATTAAACAAATAAACAGCAAGAAGGTGACTTAGATGGTATTTGAATGGCTAAATAACCAATTGCTCAGGATGGAATGGCTTTCTAATTTGGTAAAGCTCTTGATTGAGAATGTATTTGGGCTTAGCATCCAGGATCGATGGGGAGGTGGCCTGCATTTTTTCATCTATGACGTCATCAAAATATTTATTTTGCTAGCCGTTCTGATCTTTTTCATTTCTTATGTTCAAAGCTTTTTCCCGCCGGAAAGAACCAAAAAAATACTCGGCAGGTTTAACGGTATTTCAGGAAATATTTTAGGTGCTTTACTCGGTACGGTTACGCCTTTTTGCTCCTGTTCTTCCATTCCGCTTTTTATTGGCTTTACCAGCGCGGGACTTCCCATCGGTGTTACTTTCTCGTTTTTAATATCATCCCCCCTGGTGGATTTGGCTTCGGTGCTTTTACTGGCAAGTATCTTTAATTGGAGAATTGCCATTGCCTACGTTATCGTTGGTTTGATTCTGGCAGTGATCGGCGGAACCGTGATTAGCAAAGCAAAGCTGGAAAAGTATGTAGAACCGTTTGTATTCGGTAATAAAATGCTGGAAATAGAACCGGAGCAGTTAACAACTTGCGAAAGGCTGGATTTCGCTAAAGATCAGGTTCGTGATATTGTGAGAAGAGTGTGGGTATATATTCTAATAGGTGTCGGTATAGGTGCTGCGATTCACAACTTTATTCCTGAAAACATGATTTCCTTACTTCTAGGTCAGGACAAATGGTATTCGGTATTGCTGGCTACTTTGGTAGGGGTTCCAATGTATGCAGATATTTTTGGGACGCTGCCAATTGCGGAAGCGTTGGTAGCCAAGGGCGTTGGTCTGGGAACTGCTTTATCCTTCATGATGGCTGTAACTGCGCTTTCTCTCCCGTCTTTGATCATGCTCAAAAAAGTCGTAAAAATAAAACTACTCATCATATTTGCAGGGATTGTAACCATTGGTATTCTTATCATCGGTTATACATTTAATGTCTTGGGCTATTTGCTCGTCTAAGGGGTTATAATGTTTTAATTTTTTGAGTAAAAAGGAGTATTGGAATATGATTATCAAAATTTTAGGATCTGGCTGCAAAAATTGCGTTACCCTTGCTGAAAATACCAAAGTTGCTTTGGAAGAGGCGGGCGTTGCTGCCGAAGTCATCAAAGTTACCGATATTCAAGACATCATGGCCTATGGTGTGATGTCTACGCCGGCCCTGGTTATTGATGAAAAGGTGGTATCCTTTGGGAAAGTTCTAAAACCCAAGGAAATCGTAAAGATTCTGGAAACTGCGAAGTAGAAAAAATGAAGCTGAATGAAGCTATCGCTTTAGCATTTAGCCCATAGTGATTGAATAAAATAATTTTGGTGTGATTGAAGGCGAGTACGATTAAAGAAGTACTCGCTTGTTTTTTGCAGCTTGTTGCAGATAGTTTCATTTTTCATACGTGTTTAAGTAGGAAATATCAAGAAAATGTCGAATCAAATATAATTGGCCCATTCAATGATTATTGGGGAGTTACGCCATGGATAAATTAACAGTAGTTTTTGAATCAACGCTCAAAGCAATTGAGAATGGCAAAGAAGAAATATTCAACATCTATGAGATGACCCGCAACGAAATACAGCGGTTAAAAAAAGAGCTGGAATTTCTGCGCAGGGAAATTGAAGACACCATCAAAATGGTGGATACCCAGTTTATGAAAGAAAAACGCTTTCGTCGGAAACTGATGGAAGTCAACAAAAACTTCGATAAGTTCAATGAGAAGCAGATGCTTGAAGCGTATTCGGAAACAAAGGATGCGCAGGTAGAGCTGCAACTACTTCAGGCGAAAGAGCTTCAGCTGCGTTCCCGCAGAGATGAAATTGAAAGAACGTTGAAGAATTTGGATATCACAGTGATTAAGGCTGAGGATCTGATGAGCCAGGTCAGTCTTGCCCTGCGGCTTTTAAAAGAAGGTATTAGTGAGATCAGTCAGTTCTTTAGCAGTGACCAAAGAAAAGAAACTGCTTTTCAGATTATCAAGGCCCAGGAAGAAGAACGCCTAAGGGTCGCCCGTGAAGTCCACGACGGCCCAGCCCAGAGTTTGGCCAACATCGTTCTGCGTCTGGAAATAGCCGAGAAGCTTCTGGAGCTTGATCACCGCCAGGTGAAAAAAGAATTGAAAGAACTGAATTTACTGGTCAGGGATAATCTGAAGGATATCCGCAGAATCATTTTCGGACTTAGGCCAATTCCTTTAAATGGTGCGGGAATTGTTGATACCATCAATCATTATATGAACAATTTTGAAAAAACGTATGGGCTGACCTGTGAACTTATTGTGGAAGGACAAGAAAGGGAGCTTGATTCCTCCGTTGAAGTAGCCCTTTTTCGATTGGTTCAGGAAGGGATGACCAATGTGGCCAAACATGCGGAATCCCCGAAGTGCAGGGTTCATTTGAATTTTCAGGATGACAGAATTGTCGGTCAGATCATCGATGATGGCAAAGGATTTGATATCAGTAATGGCCTGGATCAATCCGGTGAACATTTTGGTTTGATCGGAATTAACGAGCGAATTCAGGCTTACTCCGGACAATTATCCATTCAATCGGAACTGGGCAAGGGTACTGTTATTACGTTTAACATTCCATATTCTGAATAGAGGAGGGAAGGCTCAAGATGATAAGGGTTGTAATTGCCGATGATCACCCGCTTCTCAGGGAAGGATTACGAAGAATTCTGGAATTTGAAGAAGGCATACAGGTTGTTGCCGAAGTCGGAGATGGTCAAGGGGCAATTAATATGGCGAGAAAGACGCCGTTTGATGTTCTGCTGATGGATTTGAATATGCCTGGGGTAAATGGGCTTGAAGCCTGTAAAGTCATCAGAAGGGAATTCCCGAATATTGGGGTTTTAATTCTTACTGTCGATGACTCGGATGAAAAGGTATTCCAGGTATTACAGCTTGGGGTAGCTGGATACCTGCTGAAAGATGTCATTCCGAAAGCCCTGGTTGATTCTATCCGCAAAGTATATGCTGGAGAACCCATTCTGTCCCCGTCGGTAACCGGCAAACTGCTTGGCCAGCTTTCCAATCCGAACAATCCGAAAGATCATTTTGGATTAAGCAACAGGGAAATGGAGATACTTACCTATGTAGTCAAAGGTTCGTCAAATAAAGATATTGGCTTAACCTTATTTATAAGTGAAAAAACAGTCAAAAATCACCTTTCCAGTATTTTCAGAAAACTAGAAGTTGAAGACCGTACCCAGGCTGCTTTGAAAGCAGTGAAGACAAAACTTGTGACACTGGAATAAAATGGATGTGGCTTCAGAAGGCTGCAGGAGGGAATACGGGATGAAGCTTTGTTTTTATGGTGCCAGTCAGACTGTGACGGGATCCTGTTATTTACTGGAATCAGCAGATACCAGAATCCTGATTGATTGTGGAATGTTTCAGGGTTCAAAGATTATGAAAGAACTGAATTATGGCGCGTTTCCGTTCGACCCCAACCATCTTGACGCTGTGATTCTAACGCACGCCCATATTGACCATTCCGGGCTTATTCCGAAGCTCATCAAAAAAGGTTTTAGCGGGCCGATCTATGCGACGACGGAAACCATAGAACTATGCTCTGTGATGCTGCCGGACAGCGGGCACATCCAGGAAATGGAGGTCACCAGAAAAAATCGCAAGCACAGCAGGACGGATGCTCCATTAATTGAACCGATTTACACGGTTGAAGATGCGGTGAATGCGCAAAAGCACTTTGTCGAGGCGGCCTATAATCAAAAGACCGCGATCTCGCAATCGCTGTCCTTTCAGTTTATCGATGCCGGCCATATCTTGGGCTCGGCCCATGTCATTGTCAGCGTCAAAGAAAACAACACGACGAAAACCATTGCATTTTCCGGAGATATCGGGACTTCCGATCAGCCTTATATCGAAGATCCCGAAGGGATTAAAGAAGCGTGTATGCTTAAGGACCCTGATGGTATTCAAGATGCTTGTATGATTGTGATGGAAACAACCTACGGCAACCGGATCCATCCGGATAAAACCAATCGAATGGAAAACCTGGCCAGGGTCATCAATAATGCCCACCAAAAAGGCGGCAATATTATTATTCCGGCTTTTGCCATAAATCGGACACAGGACCTTTTATACTACCTGCGCAAACTTCAAGATGACAAAAAAATTCCGGTAATGCCGATTTACATCGATAGTCCGCTGGCTGTTGCAGCGACGAGAATATTTGGGCGGAATACCCGGAATTTTGATCAGGAAACCAAGCAGCTGCTGGAGGCGGGCCAAAGCCCGTTTGCCATGCCGAATCTTCACTTGAGTGAAACCGCGGAGGATTCGATCCGGCTGAATGCGATACAGGGCGGCGCGATTATCATTTCGGCTAGCGGGATGGCTGATGCCGGAAGAATCAAGCATCATTTGAAACATAATCTGTGGCGGTACGATGCCACGGTCATCTTTGTCGGTTATCAGGCCCAAGGGACACTTGGCCGGTTTTTAACTGACGGTGCCAAAGAAGTGACTATCCATGGAGAGAAAGTCGCGGTCAACGCTGAAATCGTTGCGTTCCAAGGTTTTTCAGCGCATGCGGACCAGAATGAATTGCTGGCCTGGCTTAAAGCCGTCGGCGGTAACGCAGATCATCTCATCCTGGTACATGGCGAAGGTGATGCGATTCAGGCGTTTTCATCTCTGGTCCAGCAAAAATTCGGGATTGCGCCAATTATTCCGGAACTGGGTGAATGCCTGGAGATAGCGGACGGCGAAATCAAGCGTCTGAAACCTTCCAAGCCCTGGTTAAAGGAAATTGAAGATAGGATGGGTTATCCTGCACCTCAGGAATGGCAGTCACACCCATCCAAATCTGTTAAGCAAAGATCTTCAGAAGAAGGATCAGGGGGAAGAACCTTCAAACGCCGGAGAAAAGTTCTGCTTTCCGAAGCAAACAGGGCCTATACCAAACTCCGCAAAGATCTGAAACTATTCATTGATAGGAGCAATGAGCGCAAAGACTATGAGAATCTGATTGATACCTTTGAGAGCATCTCCGATCTTTTAAAAACAAGAATGAAACGGTAAAACGAATTAGATCCAGGCGTACTCCGAGGTTTGGCGCTTAATCCCTGATAGAAAACGCATGATTTCTTCGCGCCGTTTTACAGCGATTCTCCTGCCGGTCTTAGAGTATACTTTCTTGGGCAGTGCTTCAGCAAAAGTCTGCGCCCGCATTAAAGCCTCATCTGGACTCGGAATCAGTTCGTCTTGTCCGACGAGGCTCAGCAGTTTCATTAATCCGATGTTCCCGAGATTATCAAGGATATTGGCGTCCCTTAAATAAATAGCCTCGTCACTGTTGCCCGGCTCGGAATAATACATGTGGCATTCAATAGCGTCTAAAATTTTTGCCAGTTTTTCCTGCTCAAAATGATAATTTTTCAACAGGTTCATAGCGACGCCTTTCGATCTGAGGGTATGATCAACGTTGGGAATCGCGTACATTGGGTACTTTCCGGTATCGTGAAGCATTGCAGAAATATACAGTACTTCATCATTCAGGTTGAGATGCTGAGATAATTCTTTGGATAAATGATAGACCCGCTGACAGTGTTTCCAGCCAAGAGCCGGATGAGCACCGGATTGGTTGATAATTTGGAAAAGTTCTTTGGAGATATCCATATCCTGCACCACCTTTCTGTTAAGTATTACGGCAAAAAAACGCAAAAGTCCTTCCAATACATGGAAAAATATGTCGTCATAAAAATTGTTTTTCCTCCTAAAATCTTTAGGATTTTAGGACAGTAATAGTGTAATATATAGAATAGTAGCAATAATGCCAATAAATTTTTTCTAACATCAAGGAATGGTATGAGGTGGTAGCATTGTCAAAAAACAAGGTATACGGGGGCTTTTGTCAAGCTCTTTTATTTTCCGGCTCCGTTTCTATTCCCAATTTTATTCTTAATCATTATTCTGAACTTGGAATTGGCCACAAGGAAATGATGCTGATGATTCATATGATGACTGAGTTAAGTACGAACAGTGATTGTATTGACGAACAGATCGCCAAGAAAATGGGACTCTCGGTTGAAGAATACAATATCATCATCCAGAATCTCCAGACCAGAGGACTGCTTTCTGTCAATAGCCGCAAAGCGAAAAACCGCACGAATCGTGAATATGATTTCAGCGGGCTGATTGATCAGTTATTGGAATTATGGGGAATTAATGAGTTTAAGCAAATGGCCGCAGGCAATGGGAGTAAGGGGAAACAAAGTACGGAAAATATGCCGGATCTTTCTCTGGCGAAACTGACTTCAGTTTTTGAACAAGAATTAGGGAGGCCGTTAACCGGTCTGGAATGTGAACATATTGAAAAATGGCTGATGGCCTCGTATTCCGAAGAACTGATCATTGAGGCTTTACGAAGAGGCGTTGGTGCCGGGATTCGGAGTTTCCGTTATCTTGATTCTATATTAAGAGAATGGGAGAAGAAGGGGATCAAGACGCGTCTCGAAGTGGAGGCTGAGGACCAAAATTTTCAGTCCAGACAAAACAGGAAAAGTGTCAAGCCGTTGAAAGGCTTGCCAAAAACGAAAAGCAAATATGATAATATTTATCTTTAGTAGCGCGTTCTGAGAATGATATACAATTTGTTAGGGCAAGTCTGCGTGCCACAATACCACTTTCGGCCGTTGTGTCTTCCTGACACAAAAGGCCGCGCTACGCCATCCAGGCTCCGCTTGACGCTGGAACTGTGGCACGCAGACTGATAACAAGCATGTGAAACATAGGAGATAGGGAGATAGGTAGATAGACATCATTGAAGGGTAACGAAATTGTTGTCAGAGGGGGATTTCATCTGGAAAGAACAGATCGTATCATTGAGAGAGTGCTGCCGAATCAGGGAAACACTAACATGGAAGACAGGACTGGAATTCAGACTACAGCGAATTTGAATAAAACAAATCAGAATGAATCGGAGATAAAGATCCAGTCGACTGTTCAGTCTGAAACAAATATTGAAGCCGGCTCTGTATGCCCGCTCTGCGGAGACAGGGGAATCGTTCTGAACGGAGATACGGCGGCGCCCTGTTCGTGTATGGAGAAAAAGAGGATCGAAAACAGCTTTAAATATGCGCGTCTGTCCAGGGAACTGATGAACTGCCGTTTTGAAAAGTTCAGTCTTGCATACTATAAGAACACGCAGCAGGATCAGGAAGATTACCTGAATGCCCAAAAAGCACTGAAGGCCGCCAGGGAGTTTGTCAAAAACGTCCGGGAAAATCCCAATGAGGTCGGGCTGCTCTTCACAGGCTCCGTTGGAAGCGGCAAAACGTTTCTGGCAGCTTCCATTGCGAATGAGCTTCTGGAAAGTAATTTCAAGCTACTTTTTTTGATTGTCCCGGACCTTTTGGATGAACTGCGCGCTACATTCAGCAATAAAAGTGAAAATACGGAATATGACTTGCTGGATATAGCCAGAACCGTACCGATTTTAATTCTTGATGACTTGGGTGCGCATAATTATACCGAATGGTCCCGTAATCGGATCTACTCGATCTTGAATTACCGTATGAACGAGCAGCTGCCGACTGTCATTACGACCAATCTTGACTTTGATGAGATCGATCATTATCTGGGAGAACGGACCTGTTCCCGGCTTCTTCAGATGTGCAGGATTTTCCGTTTGTCTGCACCACAGGATATCCGGATGCAAAATTATTTAAAACGGGAAGGATTAAAAAAGGATAAAAAATAAGAGTTCAGCCGGAAAAATGCTAAGATATTTTCCTATGTTGTCAGCTTACGGCAAATTGCCTCAAACCATAAGGATTTTTCGGGGATAAACCTATGCATGTCCATGAAAAGCATGCATAGGTTTTCTATTAGAAATGGTTTTATGGAGGTGCAGATACATGGCTAAATTCTTTATTATTAAGAGAAATTATTTGTTTGTCGGAGGACTGGTCATATTGGTTGCTCTTATTGGCCTTATGGGCGGCCTGATTGGCAACACGGAGATAGTTTCCACTCCGGAACAAACAGAACCTGAGATTAAAATTGTAAGTATTGATTTTGATCCTCAAATTGTCATCCGGGACATCACTTATGGAGAGGAAATGTTTAAGGGAGTTCAGATCCTGCCGGCAAGTCATTTTAAAGTCTCTGCGATCATTCAAAACATGACCGAAAATACGATGACCAATGTGCCGGTTGTCCTGACCATTCAGGCTCTGGATGATAAAAACAAACAAATCAGTAAGGAAGGGATTATACCAACACTGGAACCCGGAGCAACAGCTAAAATTGCCTTTGAAAATATTGATGCATTAGGCAATGCAGCCGGCAAGAGTGCGACGGCAGGCCAGCATGAGATGGTATTGGCGATTAAAGCCAATCTCGAAGGCGGGGCGTCTCAAAATACGGAAGCCAGGGTGGTTTTCAATGTCGATTCGTCGATTAAGTCCTGACTTTATCAAATCATGTAACAGTAGTAAAACATAGTGTAAGTAAAAATCAAGTGTAAGTAAAAATCATTGCTTAAAACCCGATAAATATAGTATCATTAAGTGTCTGGTACCTTTTAATAAAAAATTCTTGGTACGAAAGCACTTATTTTTTTTGTCTTGCCAAATAGTATAATAGAACTGCTGATTGATTTCTTGATGGAGTAAAAGGACTAAATGAAAAGAGCCATACTGATTAGCCAGGAAAAACAAATCAATGAATTGAATGCCGTCCTGCCTTTGGCCAATTATCAGGCGATCGCGAGGACTGACAGTGGCATAGAGGCTCTGCGCATGGCGCAACGGGTTGAGCCTGACCTGATCATCTGCGGAGGGGATATCCATGGGATTTCACCGCTTGATCTGGTTCAGAATCTCGTTCATGCCAATATTTGTCCGGTTATATTCGTGCTTGATCAAAAGGATTATGTGAACCTGGATTTTGCGCTGAAAACCAACGTCCACCATATCATGACGGCTCCGCTCAGAGCGATAGATGTTGTCTCCGGGATTGCCCAAGCGGAACATCGGTTTAATAGAGAAATAGAACAGCGTAAAGAAATGAATAAATTGAATGATGAGCTTAAAACAAGAAAACTGGTGTATCAGGCGATTTTAATCCTGATTACAGCCGGGATGGATGAAGAAACGGCCTATACATCGATTCGAACAGAAGCAATGACCTCAAGAAAAACAATTCGGGCAATAGCTGCCGAAGTCGTAAAAGGAACGTGGAGACCTTGATGACGAAAAAACAATTTCTGATACGGTTTATCGTTGGGAATGCTCTGTTGTTCATCCTCTTAGGGCCTTTCATTGTCTTTTACGGTCCTTTTCATTCATTGACGTATGTTACGGTCGGAACGATTCTGACGTCCCGCCATCCTCAGGTAGCGGATTTTTTTTTATCGGAACAAAAAATTGCTGAAATCACTCAGAAATACGGAAATACATCAGTTACCGTAGAACCTGTCATTCAGCATATTGACCATAAGATTACTGATGAGGAAAACGGCATCAGGATAGAAAATATTGAAGGTAAATACTTTAAAGGAATTGTCATGCTCGTGCGTGACCCTCTTCAGATCGAAGTTGCTGTTACGAAAGAGCTTGGCGTAGCCGGTCAGCGCTTATCGGAACTGGTCACTGCAGAAGGTGCAATAGCCGGTATTAATGCCGGTGGTTTTTATGATCCGAATTCGCAGGGAAATGGCGCTTATCCGGATGGGATCACTGTCAGGGACGGGCAGCTCATTCATGAAAACCTGGACGCGGCTAAAAGTACGAATCTGATCGGTTTTAACAAGGAAGGAAAACTGATGCTTAGGACAGTCTCTGCAAGGGAACTCTCCGCCGGGCTTATCGGGGACCTTGGGATCCAGCATGCGGTCAGCTTTGAGCCAAACCTTATCCTGAACAGAGAACCACAGATTAAAGGTGACGGCGGTTGGGGATTCGCTCCCAGGACGGGAATTGGGCAAAAAGCCGATGGTACGGTTATTTTCGTTGTGATCGACGGCAGACAGCCTGACTGGAGTATGGGGGCAACGCTGCGGGATTTGATGAATATATTTATTGAATATGGAGCCGAAAATGCAGCAAATCTTGACGGCGGTTCTTCAACAGAATTGTTCTATCAAGGTCGGATTATCAATAAACTGTGGAACATCTACGGAGAACGCTATATGCCTACGGCTTTTATTGTGATGCCAGGAAAGAACCTTAGTGGGGTGGGGCAAAATTGAAAAGACGATGGATGATCTGGTTGTTATTGCTTTCCCTGGTATTACAACTTGCAGTTTATGCCCTGCTGAATTGGCAAGCAGAACAGCTGTTAAACCCTTCTTTGCATATCAATCAGGCTTATGTTCTGAAAACGGATCTCAGTCAGGCTGATGGTTTTGTGTTGTCTTACAATAAAAAGTTATTGGCCTATCGATCGGGACGTTATCTTGAAGTTATTGATTTGACGACGAATAAGAAGATCTTCTCAAAGTGCCCGGAAAAGGACGCAGCAAAGATTGTCGGCTTCGCTTGGCTTCCGGACCGGAACAGTATGGTTTATCTGATCAGGGAGCAGAACAAGAACGCCATAACAAGCTTGTATTCAGTGGATTTCAGCACCGGCTCTTCTGAATTGAACAGCTTTGAACCGATGCTGGACAGAGAATTAAGCCTTGCGGTCAATCAGGTGCTGCAAATTGAAATGTCGACCTATACGAATAATCTATTGATCTTGTTTCAGGATGACAATCAAACCCGTCAGCTGATTACAATGGATATCATGAAGACCTTGAACAGAGTGAATCAGCAGGGAGAGGAAATCCTATACATCGCGGTTTCCAATAAATTCGGCAGCATCTATGTAGAGAGCAGAATGGGGACGAACAAAGCGATTGATGTTTATCAGGCCGGCAGTAAGAATCGTATTTCTGTTGATCCTGAAGATATACTACTTGGCTGCCGTGACGACAAAATCTATATTGGTAAAATCAGCGGGAACATCCTTCACGAGGTGACCGTTTATCAAGAACAGACATCCGGCCCGGCGATGACGGGAACTGTGATCTGGCAAGGGGAGATTCCGTATACAGAGAGAGAGACAAAAATCAGTAGTACGAATCAGATCATGATCAAAAGCAAGGGACGCCTGGACGTCATTTCAGCGAACGGCAAACATCAATCGCTAAAATTACCGGATGGTTCTGCCACAAGATCCAATGCAGTTATCGTCTTGGCCCCAATGGGTGATTTGTACCTGGAACTTTTGCCGGGAAACGAAAAGTCTGTTTATTACTGGAGGAAGGTATGAGAACCATGTTAATTTAAAATAGCCAGGCACAATCCGTGAATCAATGAGATAGAATAAACCAACAATTAATGTTGGGGAGGTATCTTATATGGTTCCGGGTACAAGCTCATTAACTCAGGACTTAGTCAGGGCGATCAACGGAGAGTATAGTGCGATCGCCTGTTATGCAAAACTGGCCGAAAAAGCGCCGAATCACGAAGAAAAAAAGCGGATCATGGAGATCCGCCAGGATGAAGTGCGCCATTATCACATATTCTCGCAGATATTTACTGAAATCACAGGGGTAAACCCAAACCCTCAGATTACGGAGAAATGTCCTGCCGCTTACAGGGAAGGTTTGAAGTCCTCTTTTAAAGATGAGCAGGAGACGGTTGATTTCTATTTGGATGTGGCTGAAAAAACCCAGGATCCTTTTATTAAGGAACAATTCAAAAGAGCCGCCGCTGATGAGCAGAACCATGCCGTGTGGTTCATATCGTTTTTAAAAAGGTAAGAAAAAAGCAGTTACAGCCCCATATGCCGCAGATCGTAGCCGGTGGGGCTTTGATAAATCCGCAGTTCAAACTCCGGGACAATGGCCAGGATATGGTCAAAAATATCGGCCTGGACAGCTTCGTAGCTTTCCCAGGAAGTATCCTTGGTATACGCATAAATTTCAATCGGAATACCATGTTCGGTCAATGGCAGCTGGCGCGCTATCCTGGCCATTTCAGGGTGTATTTCAGGATGGTTTTTAAGGTAGGCCTGCAGATAAGCACGGAATGTTCCAATATTCGTCAGCCTTCTGGCATTTACGGATTGAGCAGAATCCATAATGGGATCCAGGTCATAGTCCAGGTTATGTTTGGCAAGTTCTTCTCTTTTTTTATCAATATAATCGGAAATATTGCGGAACTTGCTGAACTTTTCCAACATTTCTTCGGTGCAAAAACGGATACTCGAACTGTCAATAAAAATAGACCTCTTAATTCTTCTGCCGCCGGATTCCTGCATACCTCGCCAGTTCTTAAAGGAATCGGAGATCAGGACATACGTCGGAACCGTCGTAATCGTATTATCAAAGTTTCTGACTTTAACGGTGTGCAGGGAAATGTCCGTAACGTCGCCGTCAGCACCGTACTTGGGCATTTCTATCCAGTCGCCGATCCTGAGCATATCATTGGAAGACAGCTGGATCCCGGCCACCAGACCCAGAAGAGAATCCTTGAAGATCAACAGGATAATTGCCGTTACTGCTCCAATTCCGCTTAGTAGAAGGAGAGGGGAACGGTCAATCATCGTAGCAATCATCCAGATACCGCCGATGATCCAGATGACTATTTTCAGGGCCTGGATGATGCTGCGGATCGGTTTAAACCGGGAAGCTTCAAAAGTATGATAAATATCGTCAATCGCGTCAAGCAAAGCAAGCATGACCAATGTGCCGACCACAATGATGTAAATAATGGCTACTTTTTGGATGGCAACGGAATATTCCGGGAACAGTCCGGCTGCGGCGTAGATCACAATTGCCGGGATCATATGCGCCAGGCGTCTGAAGACTTTTCGATCAAGAAGCTTGTCATCCCAGCTTATTTTGTTTCGATGGATGTAGAAAGCAAGGATTCGCAAGAACACTTGCTTTGTGACAATAAAAGCCAAAATACTGATCAGCAGAATCATAACCACCGTTACGGCATTCGCGATCAGGACTGCAGCTGTTTTTTCAATTCCTTTGAAAATTAGCCATTGGTTCAGATTGAATATCATGCACACTACCTTTCAAATGTGAATGTGCCTAGAATGATTGGCCGGTGTTCACGGTGTCTTAACTGTATCTTTAGTAGAGCTGGCGGAGGCATTGTCATCCGTCGAAAGCTCCTGACTGGTATCCAACCCGCTGTCCACAGTAAGGCCCTTGTTATTGATGGTTGTGAGCTGATTTTCCAGGGCATCGAGCATTTCCCTAATCTGCTTAATCTGATCCAGTACACTTTGCATCTCTGTTTCCGTGGCACCTGTTGCATTTGTCTGATCAGGATTTCCTGCATTATCAGCAGGTGTTTCCTGCAGCGTATCCAAAGATGGGATATAACGGCCAAAGATTTCCTTCAGTCCTTCTTCGAGCGTTTCGGTCATCGCGATCTTATCTTCATAGACGATAACCACGCGTTTTAACTCAGGAATACTGCCGCTGGTTGTGGATTGCAGATAAATCGGTTTTACAAACAGGAAATTACCGCCAATCGGCAATACCAGGAGATTTCCTTTAAGAACGCTCGATCCTTTTTGGTTCCATAACGCAAACTCTTGGGAAATTTCGGGATCCTGATCGATTCTGGACTCAACCTGGAACGGACCGTCAATTTCCATATTCTTAGGCATTTTATATAAGACAAGTTTGCCGTAATTCTCGCCGTCCATTCTGGCGGCGAGCCAAGCGACAAGATTATTCCGGCTGTTTGTTGAACTTGAGGCTGGGGTAAAAGGCTGCATCAGCACAAATTCTTCATTCGTTTCCCCGTAAAGTTTCATGATTACGTAATAGGGCTCCACATTTTGTTCCGATGAACCGTAAATTTCCTTCGCAACGTTCCAGGCGTCTTCTTTATTATAGAATACAGTGGTGTTGGTCATATGAAATGTGTTCAGCATGTCACACTGGATTTTGAACATCGTTTCCGGATAGCGCAGGTGAGCATTTAAGGAATAGGGCATTTCCGAAATATTCTTAAATACACCCGGGAAAATCCTCTGATAGGTCTGAAGAATGGGATCTTCTTTGTCGACTGCGTAGAAATCAACGGTTCCATTATAAGCATCGACAACGACTTTAACGGAATTGCGGATATAATTAAAATCCTGGGTGGAGTATTTGCTGGAGTAAGGAATGGTGTTCGTTGTCGTATAGGCGTCAATAATCCATTTGATCTCGCCGTTGTCAATCACAGCATAAGGATCATTGTCATAGGTCAGAAACGGCGCCAGTTTCTTGACCCGCTCCAGAACATTCCGGTACAGAAGAAGCTTGCTTTCAGAGGTTACTTCTCCGGCCAGATAAAAACGCGGGGTCATCTGATGAAGAGACAGCATTAGTTTGTTAAAGGCAGTAAACGGAATACCTGTCTTGCCGGCATAGCTGTTCTTCGCAAAGTCATTGCCTAGGGGATAATCAAATTCTTTGGAATTGGTGTTGACGACGACCCAGTCATTCGTCAGTTCGCCAAAGTAGATTCGCGGTTCGGTAATCTTCAATTCTGCATAGTCTGTTTGCGGCGGCACATTGCTTACTGCAAAAGCAGGAAGCCCTTTGGTGGTGACAGTATTAGCGAACGAAGCAGTTAAGCCGAAACCATGCGTGTATTTAAACCGGGTGTTAACAAAGGTCAAGGCTTTCGGATCAAGGTCCTGAAGCGAAATTTCCCTCGCCGAGAGCATAACCTGGCGATACGTATCACCAATCTTGTAGCGGTCAACATCAATATCATTAAATTTGTAGTATTGGCGTATCCCTTGTTTTTGCGTGTAGATCTGCTGCATGGGGCGGGGATCATTCAGGCGGATATTATTCAGCGTTCCGACTTCGTTTTTTAAGTCTTGTGCAGTAACCGTCTCAACCCCGGTGTAATCCTGTTCCTTGATTTTATCCAGACCGTAGGCGTAGCGTGTCATTTGGATTTCGCTGGCAATATACGGCGCTTCTTTTTGCAGCTCGTTCGGAACGACAACCAGGGACTGGAGCATGGTAGGAAAGATACCGGAAGTGAAAAACGAAAAGACAATCAAAAACGAGACCGGCACGGTCAACAAACGGGAATCTTTTCGGAAAAAAGCGATAAGGGAGAACAGGAAACAGACCAGGCTCACAACGACCAGGATTTTAAAGACCGGAAGCGAAGCGTAAATGTCGCTGTATCCGGCGCCGACGACGTGGCCTCTATGCGAGTAAACGATTTCATAGGCGCTGATATAGTAGCCAAAGCCTTTCAGTGCAAAAAGAATGGTTAAAAGAACCCCGAGGTGTCTTCTGGCCGTAGGACTGATCACAACAGCATCTTTCTTCCAAAACCGGATGGAATGGAAGCGGACGACCCCGGTCATAATATAAAAAAGCGCAGTAAACAGGGTTAAAATAAGGATTGGGGAGAAAAATGCGTTATAAATGGTCTCAAAGAAAGGAAGTTTAAACACAAAGAAACCAAGATCTTGATTAAACAGCGGATCGGAATAATGAAAGGAAGAGGCATTCACAAAGGACAGAAAATCAAGCCAGCCGGTAAAACCGACGATGAAACTCACAATAATACTGACCACGGCAGATAAGACAAGCAGGGAAATGGTAACCCTGCGCGGACTGACAGCAGGCGGAAGATTGACTTCTTCGACCAGTCTGATCCTTTTGCGGAATCTTTCGTTGTAAAACGTAGTAAACGCATGTCTTCCCGACATCAGTGTTGCGAAAATCACTAAAAACAACATCGTTCCGTTAATGGCCTGGATAAGTACTTTGCTGAAGAACGGCGTCCAGAAAAGACTTGCGTACCCTAAGTCGGTAAACCACAGCCAGTCTTCGTAGAATCCGCTCAAGGCTGAAAGAACAGCAAGAATAATGATGAGTAAAACAAGGATCTTGAGAACAGGTTTAAAAATAGATTTCCCGCGCATATTTCCCTCCATGAGTTAAATTGTTCAAATCACTGAAATATATGTAAACTTCTGGGTATTTATTTTTTATTGTTGGCAATATATTCATAGTTTATCATAAAATTCATCTTATTGGCTTCCTGAAAATAAATTTCTGAGCTATACTTTTCATAAAGTAGAAATGAACCTGAGAATAAAACAAAGGATTGGTGTAGTAATGTATGATCTGATTATTGTCGGAGGAGGCCCTGCAGGGCTTACGGCGGCCATTTATGCGGCAAGGGGCGGATTAAAAACAGTCGTTGTCGAATCTATGATGCCGGGCGGGCAGGCAGCGGCGACAGAAAAAATTGAAAATTATCCGGGATTTCCAGAAGGGATTACCGGCTTCGATTTGATGAATGCATTTTATAAACAGGCCTTGAATCAGGGCGCCGAATTCATTTTCGAACCGGTTTTGCATTTGGATCTTCAGAAAGAAGTGAAAACGGTTGTGACCGGACAGCGGACCCTGGAAGCAAAAGCGGTGATCATTGCTGCCGGATCCAAGCCGCGTTCTTTAGGTGTAGCAGGAGAAGACAGCTTTCACGGACGCGGCGTATCGTATTGCGCCACTTGTGACGGGGCGTTCTATAAAGGAAAGAAAGTCGCCGTCATCGGTGGTGGAAATGCTGCGCTTGAGGAAGGCGCCTACCTGACAAAGTTTGCTTCGGAAGTCTATATCGTTCATCGCCGAAAAGAATTCAGAGCTTCGCAGATCGCAGTCCAGAGGGCGGAAGAAAACCCGAAAGTTAAGTTTGTCCTGGACAGTGTTGTTCAGGAGATCGCTGGGAATGATAAAGTACAGAAAATCATTCTTAAAGATGTCGGTTCAGGCGCTGTGGAAGAAATTGAGGTTGACGGTGTATTTATTTACATCGGCACTGAACCAAATACCAAGTTTACATCAGAATACTTCGAAGTCGATCAATATGGGTATATTATCACAGATGCTTTGCTGAAAACAAATAAGCAAGGAGTCTATGCGGCTGGAGATATCCGCAATACCCCTTTGAGGCAGGTTGCAACCGCAGTCGGGGACGGAGCACTTGCGGCCGTTCAGGTTGAAAAGTATCTGGCGGAAATGGATTAGTACCACGGAAAAATAATCAGACAATTATTACCATGTACAGACACTTTAGCAGTGTTTCTCCATATCCTATAACAAAAAGGAGGTATGGAGATGTACTTCGGAAGAAAATCCGGCTATATGAATCAGCCGCCGGCTGTAAATATGATGAATCAGCCTGATATGACCGGTATGATGAACCAGCCAGATATGATGGGCATGATGAATCAGCCGGAAATGATGTCTCAGTATGAACAGATGGGTCCTGAAGGCATGTATGCGGAGCAGACGCAGGCAGGGTATACCTGCGATCCATGCGGTTGTACACCTTATTATGAGCACATGGAGGTTCATAAGCCGCTGCCGGAAGTTTATGTCGTTCAAAAAGGGGACACCGTTTACAAAATTGCGCAGAGGTATGGACTGGATTGGCGTGAACTTGCTGGGTATAACCATCTAGGCAATCCCGATCTTATCTATCCCGGTGAAAGACTATTTATTCCTCCCAGATAGTAAGTGAATCAATACTTCCAACGTCAGGTGCGGAGGACAAAACCGGCAGCCGGATACACAGTCATGGTTCTTGAGGTGCACACATTCCGGCTGCTGTCTCTCTCAGTTTATCAGAAAGACGCTAAGTACATTCTGATTTATTTTTTATGAATTGGTGGATGAAATGAATACTACATATAAGGAAGAATTGAAAGTTTTTTATGTAACCTATTTGCTTGTCTTGATCAATGCAGTTGTTTTTCTTGTCATGGAGCTAGCCGGGGGGACGCAAAACCCATACGTCCTGATTTTTTTTGGGGCCAAAATGAATACATTGATTGATGCAGGGCAATACTGGCGTCTCTTGACCAGTATGTTCATACATATCGGTTTTACCCACCTATTGTTTAACGTGTACGCACTGATTGCTCTGGGAAAATTAGCCGAGAGATTGTTTGGCCATGGCCGCTTTTTGCTGATTTACCTGTTCAGCGGTCTGGCCGGGTCACTCATCAGTTATCTCTGGGGGCCCGAATTGTCGGCAGGTGCCTCTGGAGCGATATTCGGTCTGCTAGGGGCAATCATTATTTATGGCTGCAGAAAGCCAGCGTTTTGGAGGACGGGTCTGATTACCAATCTTGCAATCGTTCTCGGCATTAACTTAGTCTTTGGTGTTGTTTTTTCAGGCATTGATAATTTTGCTCATTTAGGTGGACTTTTCGGCGGCGCTGTCAGTAGTGCGCTTCTGCTTTTTTTGCAGCGCCAAAGACAAAATTTACATTGAATGCTTTCGTTTAATTGGGAGAGAATAAAATCAAGCTCACAGATCTTAGCAAGGTGGTTTTTATTCAATTGCCATCGATAGTTAAGATTATGTGGGCTTTTGATGTTTTGGATCTTATCATCTTGAAAACATATGGTAAAATAGAAGCAGAGTATCATGACAGGAAAGGAACAGCAGCGTGAAAAAAACGAAGCAGTATTTTTACCGAGAGTGGCTTGTCTATGGCCTGCTCATCGGGTTGAGCGTCTTAATATTAGGCAGACTGTTTTACCTTCAGGTTATCAATTCCGCAGCGTTAAAGGCCAGAGGTGCAGCTTTCCAGGCGACAAGCCAGACCATGCTTTATGAGCGGGGAACCATTACGGATGCACAGGGCAATGTGCTGGCGAAAAGTGTGCCGGTGAAGGATGTCTATGCCGATCCGCGAATGCTGGATGAATCCATCGCTAAGGATAAAACGCTGACAAGCGAGCAAATATTACAAAAAAAAGAGAAAATCGCTCAAAATATTGCGGCCATTTTGGGGGAAGATAAAAATGATATTCTTACCCTGCTGCGAAAAGACTTGGCATGGGTCAGCCTGAAACGGCAGGTAGATATCAGTACTGTGGAAAAACTTAAAAAACTTAACATAAAAGGGATCGGCTTTACGGATAATTATAAAAGAACCTATCCGGCCGGGGAGATGGGAGCAGCGATACTTGGTATCGTCAATATGGCCGGAGAGGGGGTTGAGGGCCTGGAGTATTCCTACAACGCCGAACTTAAAGGGGAAGCAAATTTAGAGAATCCGGAAGAAACAGATCAAAATAATGAGATTCAGAATAATGTACACTCAGGTGACAATTTAACCCTGACCCTCGATTCCACTATTCAGCATCTCATTGAACACGAACTGGATGATATTGTCGCAGAAACCAAGCCACAAAGAGCGGTCATCCTGGCCATGGACCCCAAGACCGGCAAAATACTTGGTATGGGCTCCAGACCGTCTTACGATCCGAATAACTATGCCTCCACCAAACCGGACCAAAGAAAGAATCTAGCCATCAGCATGATCTATGAACCTGGATCTACATTTAAAATTATTACCGGAGCGGCGGCGCTTGAGGAAAACACTATTAATACAACCCAGCTCTTTAGTGATCCAGGTTATCTGGTTGTCGGCGGCCGCCGGATCACAAACTGGGATTCGGATAGAAAGGCGCATGGCAATATTACCTTTGTGGATGGTATGAAACTGTCTTCCAACGTCGTCCTGGCCCAAGTCGGTCAAAAGCTCGGCAAAGACCTATTCTATACATACTTGAAGTCTTTTGGCTTCGGCAGTTTGACAGATGTTGACATTTCCGGTGAAGAAAGGGGCCTTTTAATTGACAAGAGCAAGATCAAAAGCATTGAACTGGCGACGATGTCGTTCGGTCAGGCTAACCTTGTCACCCCAGTTCAGCTTTTAACGGCGATTTGTGCGGTGGCCAACGGGGGCCACCTGATGCAGCCGTATATTGTGGAAAATATCAAGAATAAAGACGGAGAGATCATCAGTAAAACCCAGCCGAAGGTTGTCCGGCAGGTTATTTCCGAGACAACCAGCAAGACCGTGAGCGATATTCTCGTAAGTGTCGTCGACAGCGGTACCGGAAGCCGGGCCAAAATCCCCGGTATTAAAGTTGCAGGCAAAACCGGAACGGCCCAGAAAATTGACCCTAAAACCGGAATGTATTCAGATACGGATTATATCGTCTCTTTTGTAGGCTATGCGCCGGCTAACGATCCAAAGATTGCTGTACTGGTCGTTATTGATACGCCGCATGCTCCGGTCATCCAGGGGGGAACACTCGGTGGACCGCGCGTTAAAAATATAATTGAAGGCACTTTGCAATATTATGGTGTGCCGGTTTCTGCTGAGACCCCGAGTGATCTTACCAAGGTTGACCCTGACGCTCTGGCGGAGCAAGCAGCCGCTAAAAACGGTAATACGGCAGTAGAAAAGAACAATACCCCTGCCAGACAGGCCGGGGAAGGCGAAGTCCTTGTACCTGATCTAAAAGGACTCACCATCAGACAAGCTGGCGAATTACTCGGAAAAATGGATTTGCGCTATGAATTCAGCGGTAGCGGCCTCGCCTATAAGCAGTCACCGGAAGCCGGCAAAATTGTCAATCGGGGAGATACGATCGAAGTTCTGTTTGGGACAGATGAGTAGCTTAGATTGAGGGATAACTGGGTACTAAGGAAAGGAAGATGTACGTGTTAAGGAATTCCTTCGAGCTCGCACGGGAACTAACCTGTTCGTTGACAGAAATGACAGGTGTTTCTGGATATGAACAGGGCTTAAAGACCACACTTCAGGATATTTTTGCGCCATGGTATATGGACACTTTCTCAGATTTTATCGGCAATTTTTATGCGGTTAAAAAAGGCGAACACGGCGGAAAGCATTCCGTAATGCTCGCTGCGCATATCGACGAGATTGGGTTGATGATCACCCATATTGATGTAAGAGGATTTTTACATTTTGCCACGCTCGGCGGAATTGACCAGAGGACCTTGCTTTACCAAGAAGTCCTCGTACACGGAAAGGAAGACCTCTGCGGTGTGGTTTGCCTTGGATCTTCCCACAAGGACAGTAAAAAGCAACAGACCCTCGATATAGAAGACCTGGTAATCGATATCGGTTTTAATTATGCAACGGCGGTATCAATGGTTAAACCGGGAGATATCGCTAGCATCAAAAGGTACCCACTGCATCTGCTCAACGACAGAATATCAGGTAAAGCGCTTGACGACAGAGCTGGAGTCGCGGTACTGGCGGTATGTCTGAACGAACTGATGGGTATGAAACATCAGCATGATGTGATAGCTGTTGCTACGGTTCAGGAAGAAGTGGGTTTAAGAGGCGGGCTTACCAGCTCGGAGAGACTTCTTCCGTCACTGGCAGTTGCTGTTGATGTGACGCATGCCCAAACACTGGATACCAAAAGTCAGGTTACTGTCGAACTGGCGAAAGGACCGGTGATTAGTCTCGGCCCGAATATTCATCCCTGGGTCTACGCCAGGCTATCTGACAGTGCACAGCAGAACAGGATTGCCTGTCAGCAGCAGGCGGTTCCCGGGGCGACGGGCACCGATGCCAGAGTAATTCAGCTAGCCGGTTACGGCATACCGACCGGATTGGTGTCCATACCCCTCCGGTATATGCATACATCCGTCGAGACGGCCTCGCTGAAGGATATTGTTGAATGTGGCAAGCTGCTGGCGTATTTTATTGCGTCGTTGCCGGAAGAATTGGAGGACCTTTAACATGCTGTTAAAAGAATTATCTGAACTTAACGGCGTATCCGGTGATGAAAAGATCGTAAGAGATTTTATCCTGGAGCATCTTAAATACAGACTTCAGGGAAAGTTAAATTCCTGCAGAATAGATCAAATCGGAAATCTACTGATCGAGAAAAAAGGGATTGAAAAAGGTTCCGATGTAAAAATGCCAAAAATCCTGGTCTGCGCCCACATGGATGAAATCGGCCTGATGGTGACGGAAATCACTGCCGAGGGCTATCTGAAGTTTCAGACCGTCGGAGGCATTGAACCGGGGATTTTGATTGCAAAGACCGTCATCTTCAACAGCGGTCTGAAGGGCGTCATTGGTTTAAAAGCTGTTCATTTACAGAAAACAGAGGAACGAAAAAAAATTCCGGATATTGACGATCTCTACATCGATATCGGGGCATCCTCGAAGGCAGAAGCAGAAAACGTTGTGAAGCTGGGCGATTACGTCACATTCCCTACGATATTCGAAGAGATTGGTTCAGGACTGTACAAAGGCAAGGCCCTTGATGACAGGGTGGGCTGTGCCATAATCATGGAGCTCTTAGAACAGGACTATCCCTGTGATCTGACAGCCGTATTTACAGTACAGGAGGAGGTTGGCCTGCGCGGATCGAAAGTGGTAAGCAATTATCTTCAGGCTGATCTGGCCCTGGTTGTTGAGGCGACACGCGCTGCAGATTTTACTGAATCCGAACGGGAAAACTGGATCGTCACGCTAGGAAACGGTCCGGCCTGTTCGTTGATAGATTCTGCGACAATCTATCAACCTGGACTCGTCAAAAAAGTGATCACTGCAGCTGAAAAAAATAGTATTCCGCTCCAGTTCAGACAAGGGGCTGCCGCGGCCAATGATGCAGGAAACATCCATCAGGCAGGCATTGGCATACCCACGATTACACTTAGTGTACCGTGCCGGAATATCCATACGATGAGCTCCATTATTTCAAAGAATGACTATCAGCACTGCGTGCAGCTTCTTCAATGCATTTTAAATGACATTCACTATTTCTTGAATCTTAATATTTCTTAACATAGTCTGAGGTCCACAGTTCCGCGAAAAGCGAAGCCGGATGCGGAGCGCGGCTCTTTGTGCCAAGGATGGCACAAGAGCCGAAAAGCGGTATTGTGGACCTCAGACTTACCCGAGAAAATACGTCTAAAATACGTCTAACGGAATCCCTGATAAGAAGTAGGAGGCTCTTTATGACAGATACGAATTTAGATTCTTACGATTTCACCTTGCTTCAGCAGCTTACCCAAACTTTTGGTCCCTCAGGCCAAGAACACAACGTTGCTGCGCTGATCTTAGATCAAACAAAAAATGATGCCGATACCGGCTATACGGATGCGCTGGGTAATCTGATTGTCAGAAAAAAAGGACACGGGAAGAAGATTATGATTGCCTGCCATATGGATGAAGTCGGCATCATGGTGACCCATATCAATAAGCAGGGCTATCTGTACTTTGCACCGATTGGCGGCTTAAGGGACCATGTTCTGCTCGCTCAACGCTTTGTTTTTGCAAACGGCGCAGTAGGTGTCGTCAGTCGTGAAGAGAAAAAGAAGTCATATGAAAATTCACCGGAACGGCTGTTTCTTGATATTGGAGTAACCAGCGAGCAAGAGGCCAGAACGATGGTTCAGGAAGGCGATATGGCCGTATTTTCCGGAACTTATCAGGAGACCAAAGACTGTGTGATCTCCAAAGCGCTAGATAACCGAGCAGGCTGTTTTATTGCCTTGGAAGTACTGAAAAGAGTCAGCAGCCGGGATGACTTGTACTTTGTGTTTACTGCCCAGGAAGAAGTCGGTGCACGCGGAGCAAAAACAGCTGCCTACGCACTGGAACCCGATCTCGCTTTGAATATCGATACTACGTTTAGTTTTGATATGCCCAGGGAATACGAGGTTCCACGGACTTCTCTGAATAAAGGTATTGCAATTAAAGTGATGGACAGATCGATCGTCGTATCTCCCCAAATTAAAAACTGGATGGCTGAAATCGCCGAACAGCATGAGATACCCTATCAATGGGAAATCATTACGAACGGAGGTACCGATTCCGGTCCGGTCCACCTGACTAAAGGCGGAATTCCTACCGGCGGACTGGCTATTCCAGTCCGGCATCTACATACGCCAGGGGAAATTGCGTCCAAAAACGATATTAGATCCGCCATATCGCTGTTACTTGCCTTACTTGAATAAGAGAGAGTAGGAATAAAATGAAAGATAAAATCAAACAAATCCTGAATCAGGTTCAGGACAGTCAGATTTCAATTGATGAAGGTTTACAGCAGCTAGAGCAGATGTACAGTTGTGACATGGGCTATGCGCGTTTGGATACGTATCGAGCGTATCGTAAAGGTTTTCCGGAAGCAATCTTTTGTCCGGGTAAAACGACGGATCAGATTGTTCAGATTGCCAAGAAACTGCATGAGGTTTCCGATCAGAATGTACTCGCGACAAGAGCCAGCAGGGAAGTTTATAAGGCCGTCTGCCTGGAAATCCCATCGGCTGAGTTCAATGAAACCTCCCGTACGATTGTGATTAGAAAAGGGGTTCAAAGGTCTGTTGGTAATATCTTAGTTGTAAGTGCAGGTACTTCAGATCTGCCGGTTGCCGAAGAGGCAGCTGTAACAGCGGAAGCCATGGGCAATAAGGTCGAACGAATGTATGATACAGGTGTAGCGGGTCTTCACCGACTATTGTCCCAGTCGGAGCGGCTACAGCAGGCAAAGGTGCTGATTGTTGCCGCCGGAATGGACGGTGTGCTGCCAAGTGTTGTAGGTGGACTGGTAGCCAGTCCGGTCATCGCGCTCCCAACAAGTGTTGGTTATGGCGCGAATTTCGGCGGACTTGCCGCTTTGCTTACCATGCTGAACAGCTGCTCAGAAGGAATTGGCGTTGTCAATATTGACAATGGCTTTGGGGCTGGTTATCTGGCCTCGCTTATTAATCACACGGGAATATAACAAGGCCTTATATTAGAAAATTTGTTAAAATAATTGTGATTAATCTTAGCCCTTAAAGGAGGAAAGGAGGGGGATCGTGGGAAGCAGTGAAATAAATATTCTCTTGTTCTTTACAATCTATTCTTTTTTGGGCTGGATGCTGGAATCGGGATTTGCCTGGATCGTTCATAGAAAATTTATCAATAGAGGCTTTTTAGCCGGATTCTTTTGCCCGCTTTATGGTTTCAGCGCTGTTTTAGTTCTTCTTTCTTCCGAATGGGCGAATTTTGTCTTTGAAAACTCACCGTCCGCAGTACTGATCAGTATTTTGATGGCTGTCCTGCTCGTTACCGGATTGGAATATCTGACAGGGTTTTTTCTGGAAAAAATATTTCACTGCAAATGGTGGGACTACAGCAACAAAACTGCCAATTTAAAGGGGTATATTTGTCTCGAATATTCTGTACTCTGGGGTTTGCTGGCTTTTGTGCTGCTCCGGTATGTTCATCCGGTCATTTCTGCATGGGTACTCTTGATACCGGCAGAAGTCAAGGCGTGTCTGCTCATTGCGCTTGTTATCTACTTCTTTACGGATACGGCAAAATCTATCGGTGATGCGCTGAACCTCAGGGAAGTCATTTTGAATTATGCCAACATCCCGGTAATCAAGTATCGAGAAAATGTATTGAAATACAAACGGTTTTTCCTGGCTTTTCCACGCTTGATGGTTTTGAATGCGGGTATCATTAACCGCGATGTAAGGAGCATTCTGAATGAAAGGCTTAACAAAATTAAGATCGAACTTAAAAACAAGTTTCAGTGGTTTTGAAGAATACCGGGACTGTATTCAGGAATTGATTATTAACGAAAAACTATATGTCATGGAGAAGTATATTCATCATAACCAAAGCACCTGTCTAGAACACAGCTTTTCCGTGTCCTACACTAGTTTTATTCTTTGTCGTACACTCGGGCTCGACTTTCGGTCTGCGGCGCGGGGTGGACTCCTGCACGACTTTTTTCTGTATGACTGGCATACGACGAAACCGGAAAAGGGGTTGCATGGATTTACCCATCCTTCAGCTGCCCTGGAGAATGCCGGAAAGTATTTTATTTTGAATGATGTGGAAAAGGACATTATTATCAAACATATGTGGCCCTTAACTGTGAAAACGCCGCGCTACATAGAATCGTTTATTGTCGCCTTCGCAGATAAATACTGTACACTGTATGAAATTGTTGTTCCAAAATCAGCGATAGCAAGTAAGGGTCGTTTAAAAACGCTGATAATTAACAACCATAATTAGAGAGAAAAATGAAAGATTTATTTTTTTCTGGGGATGCTATATTCATATGCAAATACCCAAACAAAAATGTGCGAATTAACATTTTAAAGCAGGAATATGTTCATTTACACGGAATATATATGTTTAAATAAACATTTGGAGGATGAGAACTATGGCGGTAAAAGTAGCAATCAATGGTTTTGGTAGAATCGGAAGGCTTTGTATGAGAGCTTTTCTTGAATCTTCAGGGGATTTAGAAGTCGTTGCAGTGAATGATCTTGGCAAAGCAGATATGCTGGCGCATTTGCTGAAATACGATTCTACCCACGGTACACTGCCTTACGATGTTATTGTCGAAGATGGTGTGATGAAGGTCAAAGGAAGCACCATCAAACTTTTGGCTGAAAAGAACCCGGAAGAGCTGCCCTGGAAAGAACTTGGCGTCGATGTCGTGATTGAATCAACCGGAAGATTTGTGGACAGGGAAGGCGCCGGTAAACACCTGAAAGCAGGGGCTAAAAAGGTTGTTATTTCGGCACCCGGTAAAGATGAAGATATCACGATTGTGATGGGTGTCAATGATGATAAATATGATCCTGCCAAACATCATATTATTTCCAATGCTTCCTGTACCACCAATTGTCTGGCTCCTGTTGCAAAAGTGATTATGAAAGAATTTGGCATCGAGCAGGGAATGATGACAACAACGCACTCCGTGACCAATGACCAGAGAATTTTAGACTTTGAGCATTCCGACTGGCGCAGAGCCAGAGCTGCATTCCAGTCAATGATCCCGACAACTACAGGAGCGGCCAAAGCCGTGGCCCTTGTTTTGCCAGAACTCAAAGGAAAGCTGAACGGTCTAGCAGTAAGAGTCCCGACACCGAATGTGTCTTTGGTCGATTTTGTTGTGAATGTCAGCAAAACAACGACGAAGGAAGAAGTTAATGCCAAACTTAAACAAGCTGCAGAAGGTGAACTTAAAGGAATTCTTTCCTATAACGAATTGCCCCTTGTTTCGAGCGATTATAACGGTAATAACGCCAGTTCAATTGTTGACGGACTGTCTACAATGGTTATCGGGGATAAGATGGTCAAAGTCCTGGCCTGGTATGACAATGAATCCGGCTATTCCAACAGGGTTATCGATGTGATCAAGATGATGGCTGCTCGCGGCTTCTAATATTTATATTCTTGATTGATTCGCTAGATAAGTAGCCATATCTTGAGCTAGTCTCCATAATGGATAGCCGCTTTCGGCTATTGTGCCTTCCATGGCACAAATAGCCGCGCTTCGCATCCATGCTCCGCTTGGCACCGGCCATCCATTACGGAGACCTAGTCTGGAGTTTTTGAATGTTTTCTTTGAAGTTTAAGTAAAGGAGTTCAAGTAGTTAGTTTGGAAACATCGTGCTAGCCAAATTCAGCGAGAGAGGGCAAAAATATGCGAAGAACCAAGATCATTTGTACGATCGGTCCCGCCAGTGAGCATCCGGATAAGATCAGGCAGCTGATTCAGGCCGGCATGAATGTGGCCAGACTGAATTTTTCTCACGGCAGCCATGAGGTGCATGGAAAAACAATTGTGAACCTCAGGGCTGCTGCAGAGCAAGCCGGTATTAATCTGGGAATCCTGCTGGATACCAAAGGCCCGGAAATTCGTACGGGTTTGGTTTCTGAGCAGGGGATTCAGCTGGAAAAAGGGAACGTATTTATTCTTGATCAGGATGAAAGCCTTGGTTCTACAGCAAGGGTCTTTGTGAGCTATCCGGATCTCTGGACCCAGGTTGTGCCCGGAAATCATATTCTGCTGAGTGACGGGCTGCTTGACCTGGAAGTCACCTCAGCTGCAAATGGACAAATCACGACGGTCGTCAGGAACGGGGGCCTGCTGAAATCCCAAAAAGGAGTCAATGTTCCTGGCGTCAGTATTTGTCTGCCTGCGCTCACGTCAAAAGATATCAACGATATTCAGTTCGGTTTGCGTAACGGGATTGATTTTATCGCAGCTTCCTTTGCCCGCAAGGCTTCGGATATCCTGGAAGTGCGGAAAATCGTCGAGGAAGCGAATGCTGCAGTAAAGATTATCGCTAAGATCGAAAGTCACGAAGGCATCAGTAACATCGACAGTATTTTGGAAGTTGCCGACGGCATTATGGTAGCTCGGGGAGACCTTGGTGTGGAAATCCCGGTGGAAGAAGTTCCAATTTATCAAAAAGAGATTATTTGCAAATGCAATGCCTTGGGTAAAACAGTCATCGTAGCGACGCAAATGCTGGAGTCGATGACGCATCAGCCGCGTCCGACCAGAGCAGAAGCAAGTGATGTTGCGAATGCAATTTTAGACGGTACAGATGCGATCATGCTCTCCGGTGAGACTGCAGCCGGCGAATTTCCGGTCGAAGCAGTGCAGACGATGGATAAAATAGCGCGCAAGGCTGAAGGGATATTCTTTAAGACCAGTGTCCCGTTGGAAAAAGGTCGCAATATTGTCGAAGCGATCGGTCATGCCAGCTATACGATAGCAACGGATCTGAATGCGGCCGCGATCATTACCCCGACCCAGTCCGGTAAAACAGCCAGGATGATTTCCCGTTACCGGCCCAAGTCACTGATCATCGCGACAACGCCTTATTCCGAAGTAGCGAGAAGCCTGACCCTCAGCTGGGGTGTTCATACCATCATTGTCCCGGAAAGTACAGGAACGGACCAACTGCTTTCCGTTGCCGTGACAAGATCTTTGGATCAGAAATTGATTCAAACCGGCGATGTTGTTGTGCTGACTGCGGGTGTACCGGTCGGCAAAGTTGGCACGACCAATCTGATCAAGGTCCAGGTCGTCGGGAATGTGCTGACAAGAGGTACTGGGATCGGACGAAGAGCTTATGCGGGGAAAGCAAGCAAAGTTAGCGATCCGGAGAAATTCAGCCAAGGAGATATTTTTATAGCACCTTTTACGGATGCCGAGCAGCTTCCGGTTATAGCGAAAGCCAGTGCACTTGTGGTTGAACGCGGAGGACTGACCTCGCATGCAGCCATCGTTGCTTTGGAATATGGAATTCCGGCAATCGTCGGAGCGGATGATGCTATACAGAAGATCCAGGAAGGTGTTTTAATTACAGTAGACGCCTTGTCTGGTGTTATCTATGAGGGTTCTGTTGCAATACTATAAAGAAAAGAACTGACCTGACAGATCTAGTATCTGTTAAACTTAAATTAACTTTAACGTGGCAATAGCATAAAATGCATAAAGCTGGAGGTGGGTAGTTGACAGCAGGCAGACAGGAAAAAATCAGATATTTGCTCCAAAAACACGGACATTTAACGGTAGCGGAACTGGCTGTCGAGTTTAACGTTTCCGAAATGACCATACGCCGTGATCTTAAACAACTCGCTTTGATGGGCTTGATTCAGCGGGAACACGGCAAAGCCATTTATCCTCAAAACCCTCAGATTAAGAATACCGTCTTTACTACCAGGCTCGGCGAAGCCCAAAGTGAAAAGCTTAACATTGGCCGCGCAGCTGCTGGTCTGATTAATGAAGGAGAATCCGTGATTCTGGATTCCGGAACAACGACGCTTGCGATTGCGCTCGCCCTTGATATAAAATGCACGGTTGTAACGAATTCCCTTGCCGTTGCCGAAATTCTTAGTATGCGTGAAGATATCACGACCGTCTTAACAGGCGGGGAAGTGCAAAGCACGACCTATTCGCTGCTTGGTCCGATGACCAGGGAAAACCTGGATGGTTTCTACGCGGATAAACTATTTCTATCGGCGACCGGTATTAGCACGGAAAAAGGCCTTTCAACATCGAGCATGATTGAATCCGAAGTCAAACAAGCCATGATCACTTCGGCCAGAGAAATTATTCTTGTCGCTCACAGCGCGAAACTTGGTCATATTCTCTACCATACGTTTGCCAAATGGGAAAAAGTAAATAAATTTATCACCGATGCCGGAGCTTCCCCGGAGCAAATTAAAAAAATTGAACAATACGGTGTAAAAGTCATGATTACTTCCCCTTGAGTATTGTTCTCATATTATGCCATATGTACTCATGGATGATCCTCCCGTATGATCTGGTTAATCTTACTCATTACATATCCTATCAGAAAAATTTTAAAAACAGTAATATAAAAATGATTGCCCATCACAGTCATTTTTTTATAAGCGCAGAAGGGAACTTGTCCTTCGTTGTAGAAAAATATATAGCAAGTTCAGAATTCGGGAGGAAATTAATGAATCAGCCACAATTCTTTGCAGGTCAAAAACTTAATTTTACGACAAACTCCGAATTGTATCACGATATCTATACCGCAGAAATAAAAAATGTATTCCCTGACCGCTTGGAATTGGCAATCACATTGCATAAAGGTTATCTGCTGCTGATCCCGATTGGTACCGTGATACGCTGGCTGGTTCCCGATCCGAGAATCGTCCTTGCATCCGAAGTGATTTCCCGGCAGCCAGCTCAGCAGAGCTGGTGCGTTACGATTCCAACTATCCAGAGACAGCAAAAAAAGTCCAGAGTTATTGCAATCGGCAGTGGTAAGGGCGGAGTTGGCAAAACTTCACTCACCATCAATTTGAGTATGGCTTTAAGCCAACTTGGTAAAAAAGTCATTATCCTTGATGCCGATATTGGGATGGCCAATGTCGAATTACTGCTGAAATTGAACAATCCGCTGAACCTTACCCATGTCCTGAAAGGTGAGTGTACCTTAAAGGACACTCTGACTCCCGGCCCAGGAGGAATTAAGCTTCTGCCGGGTTCAAGCGGCATTTCGTCCTTAACAAATCTAAGCCCTATTCAGTTTAACCGCATCATATCTGGATTTGCAGATTTGGAAGGTGAATGTGATATCTTTCTGATCGACACCGGAGCAGGTATTTCGGAAGTCGTACTTAAATTTTTGGAGGCGGCGGATGACCTAGTGCTGATTACAACCACAGAACCGCACGCGATGATGGATACATATGGACTGACCAAAGCGCTGGCGTACCGCAATTCGAATATCCGTCCTTATCTGGTGATTAATCGCTGTGAAGATGAAGCCGAAGCGATAAAATGCTGTGAAACATTTAAGAAAGCTTCGTCCAAGTATCTCAAGCTGCAGCCGGAACTGATTGGCTGGATTTACGATGATAAAAAAGTCACAAAATCCTTAAAGAGTCAAAACCCCTTATTTTTATCTCAGCCTAATTCTGAATATGCAGGTCAGGTCCTCAGCATTGCCAAAACCCTTCTTGGGAAAAGAGTAACCCATGAACGGTCCACCGGAATCCTATCCTTTATCAATAAAATTAAAAGAAATTTTGCCTAGAAAATAAGGAAATTTTCAAGGAATGAATGCGTAGGTCAACGAATTGGAAAATTCCTGTATTTTCTTAAGGCTTAATTAATGGTATCATATAGCAGAGTACGAATGACAAGCCAAGGGGGGCGAGAATGATTAGTAGAAAGATAAATAAAAATTATCTGGACAAAGTCAGACAAAAATTAAAAAAAGCGAATACTGCAGAGGCTTTGGCTAAGCAAGCGAAAAGAATAAAATTTGGCGTCGTAAACTTAGCAAATAAAATCGAATATAAAGAAATTTTTTCGAAGACAGCAGCAAAGATTAAAAATATTTCCTGGAAATCTCCAAAAACGATCGGGATCACCGTGCTGGCTTTGGCAGTGATTTTCAGTAGTTGTTTTTATTTTAGCTCGACAACTCCGGCAGTAGGTATTGTTGTAAACGGCAAAAACATTGGTTATGCAGCAAGTAAATCTGAGGCTAAACAACTGGTTCAAGAGGTTCTTACCCAGCAGGGGAGTACAGCTGGAACCGTTGCTCAGACCAGCGATACCATAGAATATAAAAGTCTAAGATTAAAGAATGAAGATTATACCGGGCCGGTGTCTAAAGATGTTTTGGCAAATGCCATTAAGCCGTATGTCAATGGCTATGGGTTACAGGTGAATGGCAAAGTCGTGGTTGTTTTAGCCAGTGAACAAGACATCAATACTTTGTTGAAAAAGTATGAGGATTATCAGACGAAGCCTTCGAAAAATAATACTGTTTCTTCAGTCAAAATTGTTGAACCGGTCTCCAAAATTGCATCAAAGGTTCACCCGGGTGAAGTCAAGACAATTGATGCTGCTTTGGAAATCTTGGTTAAAGGCGATGTAGCAGAAACCACTTATACCATTCAAGAAGATGATTCTTTATGGCTGATTGCCCGTAAGAACAATATGCTGACGGATGAAGTAATTGCTGCTAACCCGGGATTTACTGAAGACTCAATCATTCAGCCAGGACAGAAAATCAAGCTTGTTCAAACAAAGCCTTACCTTACAGTACGAAGTGAAGGTACGAAAGTAGTCAGTGAGGTTGTTCCGTTTGATGTGGTTTCCAAGACGGACAGAAGTCTCAGCTATGGCAAGAGTATCATTAAGCAGGCGGGTAAAGATGGTGAAAAGGCCGTTACATATTCGTATGTTGAGGAAAATGGTAAAATGATCGAAAAACAGGTTATTAAGGAAGAAGTCCTCAGTAAACCTGTAAATCAGATTGTTGCCAAAGGACCTGGCCGCTCAATTGTCTATGTGGGGACATCCCGCGGATCCGGCAGTATTTCCGGTTTAAGCTGGCCCATCAGCGGAGGCATTACCTCCTATTATGGTTCTCGTCATGGAAGCTTCCATACTGGAATCGACATTGATGGAGTTACCGGCCAGCCCTATTATGCAGCTGCTTCCGGTACAGTGGTTGAAGCCTGCTGGGATGGGGGATATGGATACTGTATCGTTATCGACCATGGTAATGGTGTTTCCACACGGTATGGTCATTCTTCCAAACTACTTGTGGGTGTCGGAGAAACTGTTTCCAAGGGCCAACATATTGGCAATGTAGGCTCAACCGGTAATTCGACAGGATCACACCTGCATTTTGAAGTAATCATTAACGGCAGTACTGTAAATCCTTTGAACTATCTCTAAAAACAGGAATGAAATAGCGCTTGGACAAGCGCTATTTTTTTTTAAACTGTCTAAGTCTATCGGAAAGATGTACAGTACATCTTTCCGATAGATCTAAGTGTAACCTAAGTTTCCCAAAAAACTTGACAAACAGGATGTAATTGGTAGGATTATTTATAGTATCATTTTTTGGATGGAGTGATAGCATGCCATTTCAGATCGTAGTAGACAGCGCTTCAGATATCCCAAGAGATTTAGCTGAAAGAATTGGGATTGTTGTTGTCCCGATGCCGGTAAATATTGATGGGGTTACCTATGCAGAAGGGATCGATATTTTTCCGGACAAATTCTATGCTGACTTCAAAAACTATAAAGAACTCCCGAAGACTTCGCAGCCTAATTTGAATCTCTTAAAAGATGCCTACGAAAAAGTATTGGCTGAAGGTAAAGAAGTCATTGCCATACACCTGTCTTCCGGCTTAAGTTCAACTTGTCAAACGGCAGTGATGGTGCGGGAAATGTGCAGCGCTCCGGAAAAAATACATATCATCGACAGTCTTGGTGCATCTTTGGGATTCGGGCTGCAGGCCGTACTTACGTCAGAAATACTGTTGCATACCGATATCTGGCAGGAGATTGAACCCCAAATCATGGAGATTAGAAATAAAATGCGGTACATTTTTACCATTGATACGCTGGAATACCTTGTCAAAGGCGGAAGATTAAGCAAAACAGCCGGATTTGTTGCCGGACTTCTGGATGTTAAACCAATTTTGCACATGAATACGGAAGGGAAAATTGATGTATTCAACAAAGTCAGATCCAGAAAAGCTGCGATCCGCAAGCTCATCGAAATCATGAAAAATGAAATCGTCGAAGCAGAAAAGCAAGTAATCGGGATTTCTCATTCGGCGTGTATGGAAGAAGCCGAAGCCCTGGCTGAAGAAATTAAAAATGCACTGCCTGTCAAAGACGTGATTATTAGTGATATTGGTTGTGTTGTAGGCAGTCATGTCGGACCGGGAACGCTGGCACTTTACTACCAGTCCGTTTCGAAAATGTAATAAACCGGGTAGGTCTGAAGGCCACAATACACAGCGGAACTGTGGCCTTCAGACTGATCATAAGTTTTTAAGTAAGTCTTCATAGCAACAGTTTTTATCTGCATAAATATTATAGCTTTCAAGCAGAGGATTGATTGAATACATGTCGAACAAAATGAATAAGAAAGTGTGTACGATTTCGTATGGCTGTCAAATGTCCGAGCGGGATGCCGAGACCTTGACGGCCATTTCGGAAAAAAACGGGTACGAGCGTACAAAGAACCCTGAACAGGCCGATTTGGTTATCATTAATACCTGCTGTGTCAGAGAAAGCGCCGAAAATAAAATTATTGGCAAAATCGGTCAATTGAAAAAACTGAAAGAAAAAAAACCGCAGCTCAAGATTGCGGTTGCCGGATGCATGATTCAACAGCCCGGCCTGCTGGAAAAACTCCAAAAAAGAGCCCCTCATGTCGATATCTGGACAGGGACCTTTGATCATCATCAATTTGAAGGTTTGCTGAAAACAGCGGATCGGGGCGGAAGAGCCTCGCTTGTTTCCGAGGCGGCCTGTGAAACTACTGAGGTTGTTCCTTTGGCTGAAAAAGGAAAGCTTCGGACCAATGTCAACATTATGTATGGCTGTGACAATTATTGTGCCTATTGCATTGTTCCTTATGTCAGGGGAAGAGAACGCAGCCGGCCGATGGACGTCATTCTGGACGAAATCAGGGCACTTGTCGAGAATGGCTGCCGTGATGTGACCTTGCTCGGTCAGAATGTCAATTCCTACGGAAAAAAAGACGGTTTTGCGTATGATTTTTCCGATTTACTGACTGAAATTGATCAAATTGAAGGGCTTTACCGAATCCGGTTTATGACCTCTCATCCGAAAGATTTCAGTGATAAGTTGATTGAGACGGTAGCCCGCGGCGAGCATATCTGTGAGCACTTCCATCTGCCGTTCCAAGCCGGAAGCAATCAAGTGCTGACGGCAATGAACAGAGGGTATACCAGGGAATATTACCTGGAAAGAATTGCGCGTATTCTGGAAATTGTGCCCGAGGCCCGATTGACAACCGATATTATTGTTGGGTTTCCCGGAGAAACGGAAGAAGATTTCGAACTGACGCTTGATCTTGTCAATACAATGCCTTTCAACCAGGCTTTTACCTTTATGTTTTCCAAACGATCCGGGACGGCGGGGGCGTTGCTTCCGGATCAGGTTCCGCTCGATATCAAGAAAAACCGTCTGCAGAGACTGATGTCGCTTCAAAATTCTCAGAGTCTGAACTGGCGCCAGAAAATGATTGGCAACCGCTATGGAATTCTAGTGGAAGGACCCAGTAAGTCGGATCCTAAATATTTAACAGGCCGTACCAGAGGAAATGAGATCGTTGTATTTGAAGGCAGGGAGGACTTGGTTGGTTCGCTCGTTTCGGTTACAATCAGATCTGCAAATTCCTGGACGCTTTTTGGGGAGCTAAGTGAGCCATGAATACACCCATGCTGCAGCAATATCAAGAGATAAAGAACAGGGTACCGGATACAATCCTGTTTTTCAGGCTTGGCGATTTTTATGAAATGTTTGGCCAGGATGCCGAGACCGCTGCTCCGGTTCTGGAAATCGTGCTAACGGCGCGAGACGCAGGCAAGGGCCAGAAAATACCCATGTGCGGAGTTCCGCATCATGCCGTGGATGGTTATCTTCTGAAATTGGTCACTGCCGGATTTAAAGTTGCCATTTGTGAACAAATGGAAGATCCTCAAGCCAGTAAAGGAATTGTCAAAAGAGACATTGTCCGGATTGTGACGCCGGGTACGCTGGACAGTATCAGCTCGGAAACAAAGAATAACTTTCTGGCGTGTGTATATAAGGAGAAAACGTGGGCGCTCGCTTATCTCGACATCACAACCGGTGATTTTCGGATCATGGAGACGCCTTCCATTCAGATACTGCAGGCGGAATTAAACCGTATTGCACCTTCCGAACTTATCCTGTCCAAGGACATTGCGATGCTGCCCAAACTATTTACGGATTATTATCTGACAGCGATCGAAAAAAATTTGTTCCAGAGGACGGCTGAACTTAGTGAAAGATTTAAGAAGCAGGCAGAGCTTTTGCAGCAAATGCCGGTTGCCTGCAAAGCTGCCGCCGGACTCTGGCAGTATATCAGTCAGAATATCCCCAACTCGGGACAGGAACATATCCTGCGCATTTCGGTGAGCCAAAGCAGCACGGCAATGGTTCTCGATAAATGGACCAGAAGGAATCTTGAACTTGTCGAATCACTGCGAACCAGCGATGAGAAAGGGACCTTATTTTCCACCCTGAATTTAACCAAAACGGCCTTTGGAGCCAGACTGCTCAGAAACTGGGTGCAGCAACCCTTACGCGATCCTGAAAGCATCAATGAACGGCTGGCTTCTGTCGAAGAATTAACGCTGAATACTTTTTTACGCCAAGATATACAAAAAGCTATGACAGCGGTGTATGACCTGGAAAGGCTGCTTGGAAAACTGTCCCTCGGCAAAGCAAGTCCCCGGGATCTGCTGGCGTTGGGCAGCACGTTATCCTGCCTGCCTAAGGTCAGGGATTGCATCACTGACAACGGTTCTCAAAAATTGGCTAAATATCTGCCGTCCCTGGCAGGACTTGATGACCTTGCACAGGAACTGCTTGCGGCCATAAATCCTGAAGCACCATACTCTCCGAAGGACGGGAATATTATTCAGAACGGCTATTCAGCAGAAATTGACAGTTTAAGGGCGATATCGTCCGGCGGCAAAGAATGGATTGCCCGCCTCGAAAACCAGGAAAGAGAACGTACCAAAATCCGTTCGTTGAAGATCGGCTTCAATAAGAACTTTGGGTACTTTATCGAAATTACCAATGCGAATGCTCATTTGATTCCGGATGATTATCAGCGAAAACAGACGCTGGTTAATGCCGAGCGATTCATCACCCCGGAATTAAAGGAATACGAGCAGCGCGTTCTGACTGCGCAGGACAAACTCAGTGATCTCGAATATCAGCTGTTTTCTATACTTCGGGACAAGGTTCTGGCTTGTTCGCTGCTGATCATTAACGCTGCCCAGTCGCTGGCTGAAATCGATGTTTTTGTCTCGTTGGCCGGAACAGCCATTCAGAACAACTATGTCAAACCGGAAATACGCTCCGATGGGATCATTCATATTGTTGAGGGACGGCATCCGGTTGTGGAAAGAATCTGTGATACGTTTGTTCCGAATGATACTTATCTTACCCGTAATAAGCACCTTGCTCTGATTACCGGCCCCAATATGGCCGGGAAGTCGACCTATATGCGCCAGGTAGCCCTGATCGTTTTAATGGCCCAGATCGGTAGCTTTGTGCCTGCCCAGAAGGCCGCCATTTCGATTGCCGACTGTATTTTTACCCGGGTAGGAGCCGCCGATAATCTGGCGGCAGGGCAAAGCACATTTATGGTCGAAATGAACGAAGTTGCCCATATCCTCAAAAATGCCACGGCGGACAGTCTGATTATTCTGGACGAAGTCGGCAGGGGAACGGCCACGTTTGACGGTCTCAGTCTAGCCTGGGCCATTGCCGAGTACCTGGTTGAAAACCCTGACATTAAAGCCAAAACGTTATTTGCGACGCATTACCACGAGCTAACCGAATTAGAAGAACGTTATCCTGAAGTTTTTAATCTGCATGTGGCTGTTAGGGAACAAGGGGACGACGTTATTTTCCTGCATAAAATACTTCCCGGCAAAGCTGACCGGAGCTATGGCCTTCATGTGGCGAAGATTGCCGGCCTTCCGCCTCATCTCTTAAAAAGGGCGGCCATCATTCTCGGTGAACTCGAAAATTCCCCGACCCAGCGCAAGATAGTGAAAGCTGTTGATGCCAATATGCTGCAGCCGTCGCTGTTCGATAACCAGAGCACGCATCCGATATTCAAGGAGCTTGAAGAACTCGATCTGGACAATCTTGCGCCGCGTCAGGCGATGGACTACCTCTATGATCTCGTCAGCCGCGTTAAGGCGACGAAGATTATATAAGCAGCTTTTCTGTATACTATTGTGTGATATCTTAATGGGGCCTTTCTGCATTCTTATGTTGTGGCCTTTTCGAAAACGAAAAACCTTTGTATGTGGCCAGTCTGGGTGCCACAATACCGCTTTCGGCTATTGCGCCCTCCGTGGCGTAAAAAGCCGCGCTGCGCACTCCATGCTCCGCTTGTCGCGGAACTGTGGCACCCAGACTGATTATAAGGCTGTTTGGGTAGTTTTACTTGCCGAATGTGTATCTACGTGGGTTTCCTTTTATGAATAATATATCTGATAATTTTGAGAAATGCATAACAGCCTAGACATAATCTGTTATGACACATACACGAATATATTTAAACTCGGATCAACGTCTTGCGGATTCTTGCATGCTATTCTCTGTAGTAATTGAAATAGAAAGAAGGATATGAGATGCATATTGTGGGAAGTGGAAATTGTGAATGTGCATTTTGTAAAAATCAAAATACATTTGATTTACCAGACGATATTATTGAAGCAGCAGAGTGTGGTAATTTAGTAATTTTTGCAGGTGCAGGGGTAAGTACCGAGTCAAAGACTGTATTTAAGTATTCATTATTTGAAGATGTACAACGTGAGCTAGAAATTAAAGAGGATATATCATTTTCAAAATTAATGAGCAAATACTGTGATACTGCTAATGGAAGAATCAAATTACTCAAGAAAATAAAAGACAGGTTTGATTATGTTACATCTTTTCCGGAGTTGCAAAGGAGAGCATCAAGTTTTCATAGAGAATTATCAAGTATATATATGATTAATGAAATTATTACCACTAATTGGGATGACTTATTTGAAAGGTATTGTGGAGCAATTCCTATAGTGACGCCAGAGGATTTTGTTTTTTGGACTTTACCTGATAGAAAGGTATTAAAAATTCATGGGTCAATACATAACCTTGGTTCTATAATTGCAACCGAGGAGGATTACAATAAATGTTACAACACTCTCAATACTGGTCTAATTGGAAGCAGTTTGAAGATGATACTCGCGACAAAATATGTAATATTCTGTGGATATTCATTTGGAGATGAGGATTTTAATTGTATATATAATTCTTTGTTAAAAGAAATGAATGGATTAATGCCACATGCATTTATTGTAACATTAGATGATAATGCTATAGAAAAATTTAAAAGTATTAACATTACTCCGATTTTTACTGATGCAACATATTTTATTTCAAAATTAAAAGATGCTTTAAATGCTAAATCACTAATTCTCCCTGATGAGTTATATAAATCAGTAAATTTAATGCTTGATAAAGTTGGTGACGAGCATGACTTACTATCTTCTGCTTTTAATATTAAAGAACACCCAGAAATTATTTACTCATTATTTTATCAAGATGGACTTATTCATGCTTTAGAAAGGGTTTTAGCGTTAAAAAGAACAGGTTATTATTCAAACCCTTATAGAATATCCCATACAATTGACTCTTATATTAAATGGAAATCTAAAAAATCAAAGAAGAAGCTATATACCGATGTCGCTTATATTGAAGGATATTTGAATGGGTTAGTATATATTTTGGCTGATGATGAGCACAGAAGTAAAATACCACTATACTTTATGTTTGGGTATAACTCAGATATTTTTACTTTAGATGAGTATAAAAATCTAATTAACACGAATGAGATATTACATAGGACATCGCACAAACTTGCTCAGAAGATAGTTTCAACTATTACTAATGAATCTGGTGAAATGGTATTTCACCACACTCCATTCTTATAGAATTGAATATATGATATTTGTAACTTAAATGAAAGAAGACAGCACTACATATAACACTATAAATGATAGCATGCAAAAAGCTTAAAATAATACGTAACTTGATAATAATATTGTCTGCGTAATCAGTAACAGTGTCAGCGGAGCACGATGCGGAGCGCGGCTTTTTGCGCCATGGAGGGCGCAATAGCCGAAAACGTTACTGATTGCGCAGACCAACCCCATACAAAAATGATTTGAGCAATAACAAAACTGCTTACACAGACATGACCCAAATAATGATTTAATTTGATATGAACAAACTACATTTAAAAAAAGGAGGAGATAACATGGCCAGCCTTATTGGCATCGATGTGGGCGGAACGTTTACCGATGCTGTCATGATCACGAATGGCGTGATCGAGCGTAAGGGTAAAATTCCGACCAATCAGGATGACATTCTGAATACACTTATCAGCGCCCTGGATTATCTCCAAATTTCCAAGGCTAAGAACATCGAAACGATCACCGTTAGTACGACGCTTGTCACGAACGCGATTTTGCAAAAACGACTTCCCGAAGTCGAACTGATCCTTTTTCCGGGGACCGGCATGAAGCTTTCCTCATTGCCTTGGCCCGTGGATTACAGCGTCTTAACCGGTGTTTTGGATTATCGGGGAAGGGTCGTTGTGCCAGCGGATCAATCAGAGTGGCAGACGCTTGCTGAAAAATTGAATCAACAATCCGTTAAGCCGCTTACGGCCATTGTCAGTAAATTTTCCCATCGCAACAATGTCTTTGAGGAGCAGCTGGCGGCATATTTGCATCGAGATGTGCCCGGAGTTACAACGGCTCTGGGAAGCCAGTCCGGGAAAGCTAATTTCTACCGTAGAAGTCTGACGACTTATTTAAACTTGGCCGCAACAGAATTGTTTCAGAATTTTGCTTATCAGTTGAAGATGGCGGTCGAGGCAAGGGGATGTCGGGCACCGATCCGGGTGCTAAAGGCAGATGGCGGGGTCTTGCCGCTGGCGAAGATCAGACCGGTTGAGTCGATTTACTCCGGACCGGCGGCAAGTGTGCTTGGAACGCTTGCCCAGAGCAATCCGGAGGAATCCTATGTCGTTGTCGATATCGGCGGAACCACGACCGATATAGGGCTGGTATTATCCGGATCTCCGTTAATCAGCACCCACGGCGCGCAGATCGGACCGTTCTTGACGAATGTCCGCTCGCTGGCTGTGCGTTCAGTCTCTATTGGAGGGGATTCAGCTGTCTGTCTGGATCAGGGAGAGGTTATGCTGGCCAACTACCGCTTAGGTCCTGCCTACTGCATAGGAGGAGTCAGCCCGACACCTACGGATGCGCTGCGCTACCTGAATCTAACGGATTACGGTGATCTGCAGCGGGCTGAAGAAGCACTTGGCATGCTTCTGCCCGAGAACCAAAGAACAGCATCTGATCTGCGCCGGACAGCAGAAATTATCGTTGAGAAAATGGTTGAAAAAATTGCCCGGGCCATTGAGCAGCTGTTAGAGGAATGGAAAACCGAGCCGGCCTATAAGGTCTGGGAAGTCATCCATCATCATGATGATTTTAAATTCTATATTCAGCTCAGCGGTGGAGGAGCACCGGGCCTTGAAGCAGCGCTGGAGAACCGGATGAAGCTGCGGACGGTTCTGACTGAATTCTCGGAAGTCTCGAATGCGATCGGAGCAGCGATGGCTAAATCAACCTTTTCCTGGACGCTCCACCTGGATACGAAGTTCTCCATTTACAGGATAGAGGAAACCGGGGAGCAGGGTATTTGGAGCGGACCCAAAAAACCTCATCGGGAAGTAGAAGATTTCCTGAAAGAATTAGCGCAAACACAGGCAATCGGTCTTGGAATAGAAACAGACGACCTGGAGAAAGAGATCTTTGATTATTTTCCGCTGGTTGAGAATTATCATACGGTCGGCCAGATTGTCAAAGGTGCGATGCATGTTCCGCCAGGAGTCATTGGGAGGATACGGTCATGAACAAGACAGGAATTATTTTTTTTCCGGCTTTTGACTGGTCTCTTGGGGAATTCCATCCTGAACGGGAAGAACGCTTGCTTTACACCCAGGAACAAATCTTTGAAGAAGGGATCATGGATCTTCCCCAGGTCAGGCAATACTCTCCCGGGGTGGCGGATCTTTTTGATGTTTTACGAACCCAAGCGATTTTTCCGGATCTCCAACAGCATAATCTCGATGCCCATCTGATAGCTGTTGGCAGTTCGCTGGCTCTGGGCAACGCGCTGATGAAAAAGGAAATCACGAATGGCTTTGCGCTGGTGCGCCCGCCAGGCCATCATTCCGGAGCGACAGTCTGGGGAAACAGAGGATTCTGCACCCTAAATAATGAAGCTATTTTAATTAATGTCCTCCGGGCCAAATACGGCATCAAAAAAATTGCCGTCATTGATACGGATGTTCATCACGGTGACGGGACGCAGGATATTTTTTATCATGATCCGAATGTTTTATATATATCGATCCATCAGGACGGCAGAACCATATTTCCTGGAAGCGGATTTACGGAAGAAAAAGGCGGGCCGAATGCCTGGGGATCCGTGCTGAATATCCCCCTTCTGCCGGGAGTCGGTGATGAAGGTTTTCTCTATGCGCTGGAAAACTGGATTATGCCTGCAGTGGAAGTCTTTAAACCGGATCTGATCATCAATTCCGCCGGACAGGACAACCATTTCACGGATCCGTTGGCTTCGATGAATGTGACGGCCAGAGGCTATGGCAAAATCACTGAAATGATTAAGCCCGATCTTGCAGTACTGGAAGGCGGATACGCAATTGAAGGCGCGCTGCCTTATATCAACATGGCTATTTTCCTGGCGCTGGCCGGAGAAGATTATTCCGGGGTGGTGGAGTCGCAGAAACCTCAGAATACTGAAATTGGCGGTGATACGATCCGCTCTTTTCTGACCGATCTGAAAAGAACGAATGAGGCTGTCCGGCCTTCCTGGGCTTTCCGTAAAGAACCATTTTTGCCGGCAGGTGACTGGGTATATTCCGAGAAAAGTATTTATTATGATACGGACGGATTTAAAGAGAACCGCAGGGAATACATCCGCAAATGCAGTCATTGCGGGGGGACGGTGCTGATGATATCCCAAAAACCGTCGTTTTTTCAGAAAGCGGTGCTTGTCAGAATTCCGTTTGAAGCATGTCCCGATTGCGAACAGGCTGGATACGACCTGGCAGAAGCTTTTCAGAAATCAGAAAAAACCGTTCTACTGCAAAATCAACTAAGAAATCAAGTCCATTTATGGACAGACGGCAGGGAAGTGAAACCATTTGGCGGCTAGAATTAAGCTCCTTGATGAGCATTGCATCAATCAAATTGCGGCCGGCGAGGTTGTAGAAAGGCCTCTTTCCGTAGTCAAAGAACTGGTTGAAAACGCGCTGGATGCCGGTGCTCGGAAAATAGATATCAGTGTAGAAGGCGGAGGTACGGCCCTGATCAGAGTGAAAGATGACGGCGCCGGAATTATGGCTGAAGATTTGCGTCTGGCAGTTCTTCCGCATGCTACCAGTAAAATATCGGCAATTACAGACCTTGATGATCTTAGGACGCTGGGCTTTCGCGGAGAAGCACTGCCGAGCATCGCTTCAGTATCCAAATTGAGTATTATGACGCGGACAACGGGCGATGTTACAGGACAGGAATTAAAAGTTGAGGGCGGCATGTTCCTTTCCATGACGGAAATCGGATGCCCGCCGGGTACAGTCGTAACTGTCAAAGACTTGTTTTATAATACACCGGCTAGACACAAGTTCCTGCGTTCAGCCGTTACGGAGTTTGGCTGGATTTCTGACATGGTCGGCAGACTTTCCCTGGCTAGACCTGATGTTGCTTTTTCCCTGCGTCACCCGAATAATATCTTACTGCATACGCCTGGAAACGGCAGTCTTCTCGAGGCCATAGCAGCCGTCAGTGGCAATGATGCTGCCCGTAAAATGCTGCCGATATCCTACCAGGATGAAAGCCTTAAGATTTTCGGTTATGTCAGCATACCGGAGCATGTCAGGTCGTCACGCAGCGGTCTTACCTTTTTTGTTAACGGCAGGGTGATCCGTTCCCAGTTAATGAATCAGGCCATCAAAGACGGTTATCATACGCTGATTCCCGCCAATACCTATCCGGTATGCGTTATTTCGCTGAACCTGCCTCCTTCGGATTATGACGTGAATGTCCATCCCGCCAAACTGGAAATCAAATTTAAAGAAGAAAAAAACTTAAGCAGAAAGATTACGGAGGTTATCCGAAAAAGCCTTCTGGACAGTTTTCCAATGCGAAAGTATTCCTTTACGGGAAAAACAAGGACATCGGAATCCGCTCCGTCTGAATCCAGTCCGTCTCACTGGGAACAACTTAAGATATTATACCGGCCGCTGGAACCAAATAGCTCAGATCAAATCTCTTCGACGTACGATCCTGATACACCAACCATCCCAAAAGCTCAGTCTTTCAGAGATGTAGAGAAGATAAAAGAACATCATTACCCATACCTTAAAGAACAACTGTCTGAACCACAGTCAGACCAGACAGAATACATTTCTGACAGATTATATGGGAGTATACCAGAAAGTATACCTGATCAGCTTCCAGAGCGCACTCCCGACACGATTTCTGATCGTAATCCAGGGATTGCTTCAGACCGCGATCGTGGGTACATCACCAACAATATTTCGAAGATCATCCCGGACGAAATGACTGAAGTATCTCACACTTTGCAGCAGGATAAGGAAACCGTCTCGAAATTCCTGGAACTGAAAGCTGTTGGACAAGTCTTTCATCTGTATATTCTTGCTGCAGACGACAAGAGTCTGTATATTATAGACCAGCATGCAGCCCATGAACGTATCAGATACGAAAGCCTGCTCCGGCTTGCCAAACGAAGCGAAGCGGCAAGCCAGCTCCTTTTGATTCCGGAAACGGTGGAGCTTACGGTTCAGGAGGAGCAGATCCTGCTTGCGCATTTTGACGAACTGCATGGAATGGGCTTCATTTTTGAACACTTCGGAGACAGGACGTACTTTCTGCGGGGGGTTCCGCTGCTGGATAACCTGGAATCACCGGGGAAGATGTTCAAGGCCTTTATCGATGAAATCCTGAACACATCTTTTTCTCCATCCTTGGAGAAACTTCTGGAAGAGTGGATCATGATGCTGGCCTGCAGGTCGGCTGTCAAAGGCAAAGAGCGCTTAATGGTTCAGGAAATGGATGAAATCATACAGAAATTGGGCAGAGCAGATAATCCTTACTCCTGTCCCCACGGCCGCCCTACGATCATTCAGATATCCGATAAAGAACTCAATCACAAGTTTGAGAGGGAATAAAAAGAATTTAATTTCCAAAATAATGATCAATTAAAGTGATCAAATAAATAAGATCAATGAGGCAGACAGGAAAATAGATTGATAGGATAATAGAATGGATCAAACGGATAATGTGATTGCCTATAAACGGTCAGATGAAAAACTTAAACTGCGGCTTGAAAAACTCAGTATGCAATCCGGGATAAAAATTGTTTCGATAGATACCTTATCAGAAGCTGATGATCTTCCGATGCTTCGTTACGTTAAACAGAAGCTCTGTCTTGAAGATGATGGAGAAAGGCTCTTTTTCCATCCAAGTATGGCGTTGTTAAGGATGATCAATATCTTACGCGGCGTGCCGGATCGTTTTCTTCAGGCCGTAAATCTTGAGGCCGGGGATATTTTTCTTGATGCGACCATGGGCCTTGCATCGGATACACTAATTGCTGCGTATGCAGCAGGCGGCAAAGGCAGCGTGATTGCTGTGGAAAGCTCACCGCTGATCCATTTTTTGGTTCAGGATGGTCTAGATCAGGTCAACCACTTTAAGCCTGCCAAGAAAATGTCTCAGGAAAAAACTCAGGCCTGGACAGAATTGAGCCGGGCCGCTTCCCGAATTGAAACGGTCTGGGCAGATCATACCAGGATATTGGAAGGGCTGCCAGATGCATCTGTGGATGTCGTCTATTTTGACCCAATGTTCCGTGTTACGGTTAAAGAATCTTCCTCGATCCGGCCGTTGAAGAAATGGTCCGACCCGAATCCTTTGGACAAAGGCACAATCCGGGAAGCATGCCGCGTGGCCAGAAAAAGGGTTGTGTTGAAAGAGCGAAAAGGCAGCAGTGAATTTGCCCGGCTTAATTTTTGCGTTGAAGAGAAGAATAAATACAGCCCTGTGGATTTTGGTATCATTGATTTAGCCAGGGTGGGGGAGGGTTTCCAATGAAGCCCCTGATCGTTATTATCGGACCGACAGCAGTCGGCAAGAGTGCTCTTGGCGTCGAACTGGCACTCAGGCTGAACGGAGAAATCATTTCCGGAGATTCCGTTCAGGTTTACCGGAAGCTTGATATCGGATCAGCAAAACCATCGAAGGTTGAACAGAAGGGTGTGCCGCATCATCTGATCGATCTGCTTGATCCGGCTGAACCGTTTACAGTGGCAGGATTCCAGTCTCAGGCCAGGAAGTGGATTGAGAATATTCAAGCCAAAGGGAAAATCCCGATTGTCGTTGGTGGAACGGGACTTTACATTCGTTCAATTTTGGATGAATTTGAATTTCCGGAAGAAGGATCGGACCCAATCAAGCAAAAATGGCTGGCTTATACCAATCAGCATGGCAATAAGGAGCTGCATCAAAGACTCGCGAAATGTGATCGGGCTTCTGCCGAAAAACTTCATGTGAACGATACGGCAAGAATCGTCAGGGCCCTAGAGATCTTTGAATTAACCGGTAAACCATTATCTGAACAAAGGTCATACATGGAAAAAATGTACGCTGAATTGGATGAATCAGTCATTTATTTAGGGCTGACGGCTCCAAGAGACGTGATTTATGAACGAATTAATGAACGTTGCCAGGGAATGGTAGATTGTGGTATAATCGGAGAAACTTTACGTTTACTCCAGGAGGGCTATTCACCAAGGCTAAAATCTCTTCAAACCATCGGCTACCGTCATGTCGTTTATTTTTTGAGAGGTTTGGTCACCCAAAAAGAAATGCTGCGTCTGCTTCAGAGAGATACCAGACACTTTGCCAAAAGACAATTAACCTGGTTTAGGAGGGATCCTCGAATTAAATGGTATGACGTCACAGAATGTTCGGCTCAACAAATTCTTGACGAAATTTGCGATTCTCTTGACTTGCACAGTGATGGAAACTAAGGTAAAATTAGACAATAAGAAAAATGGTGATGGAGGTAAGAAATAAAATGAATAAATCACCGATAAACTTGCAGGATGTTTTCTTGAACCAAATCCGCAAGGATAACATACCTGTTACGATCTATTTGGTCAATGGATTCCAGCTTAAAGGATTAGTCAAAGGTTTTGATAATTTTACGGTTGTTCTGGACTACGAAGGCAAACAACAAATGGTATATAAACATGCCATTTCTACCATAATGCCAATGAGACAAGTCAATTTGAATGCCTTAGTCGGGGAAATGACTGAGTAAATTTCCTGCTGGGGCCCATCATTGGAATGGGACATATAGCGGATAGATATAGCGGATAGATATCACTGAGAAATAGAACTGAAAAAAATGAACAGAAATGAAATGAAAAGAACGTCGTGTTATGTACCCTACATAGCACGATGTTTATTTTTCTTATTATTTATATTTTTTCCAGATTAATGATTCACCTTTTTTGCGCTGCGTTATATATATATAATGACGTTCTTATAGGGGGTGCTTCTTTTGTGTCCATTAAGATAACCTTCAGATCAAATCTTCCGCCGGTGCTCCAAACCCAGCCAATGACATCAGAGCCTGAGTTGCCGGACTATGCCGGCAGCAGTAACAAAAAGACTGAAGAAATCATCACGGAACTCGATAGTTTAATTGGCTTAGAGTCAGTAAAAAAACTGATTCATGAGCTGTATGCTTTTGTAGAAATCTGTAAACGAAGGGAAAAAGAGAAACTGAATACGGAACCTTTAGTCTTACATACGGTTTTCAGCGGTAATCCGGGTACAGGAAAAACCACAGTCGCAAGGCTGATCGGAAGATTGTTTAAGGAAATGGGCGTCTTGCCGAAAGGACATATTATTGAATGTGAAAGAGCAGATCTTGTCGGGGAGTATGTCGGACATACAGCCAATAAGACCAGAGAATTGGTTAAAAAGGCGCTCGGCGGGATCCTGTTTATTGATGAAGCCTATTCCTTGGCAAGAGGTGGGGAAAAGGATTTTGGCAAGGAAGCAATTGATGCCTTAGTCAAAGCGATGGAAGACCATAAGGATAACCTCATCCTTATCCTTGCCGGATATAAGGTTGAAATGGATGCATTTATAAAGACAAACCCCGGTTTGCGGTCGCGCTTTCCGCTCCATATCGATTTCCCGGACTACTCTCTGGATGAACTGATGTCTATTGGTGAGCAGATGCTGACAGACAGGCAATATACATTTTCTCCGCAGGCAAAAATTGTGTTCCGAAGAAACCTGCAGGATATGAATGACATGCAGCCTTATTCCGGTAATGCCCGGATGGTACGCAATTTCGTGGAAAAAGCGGTTCGCAGGCAGGCCGTCAGACTCTACAGGCAGGCGAATCTGTCCAGGGAAGATTTAATGTGTATCAAAGAAGTGGATCTTTCTTGATCGGAGGGCGTTTGCTCTTTTACATATCAACGAGAATAAGCTACAATATACCTATAACCGTATAAACAAATATACTAATTAAAGAGGTCAATGGATGAACAGTATTGATGTCGTTCTTAAAGCTTTAGCAGATGAGACTAGATTACGGATCATCAACTTACTGTATGAAAAGGAGCTTTGTGTTTGTGACATCTATGAGGCTTTAAACATTACACAAACCAAAGCATCAAGGCATCTGCAGTATCTTAAGCATGCCGGGCTCGTCGAAGATAGGAAGCACGCACAGTGGATTTATTATTCTTTAAGAAGAGAGGAAACGTTAAAGTTTATCAATCATTTAATTATTGATAACTTAAGAAATTTATTTTTGTACCAAAATGACTTAAAACATTTAAAAGAATGGCTCGACAGGAAAAAAAATAATTGCATGGATTGTTAACAAATCCGGAGGAATAAAATGGGAAACACAAATCAATCAGGATTATCATTTTTAGACCGATTTTTGACGCTTTGGATCTTTGTTGCGATGGCTATTGGAGTTTTTGGAGGTTATCTGTTCCCAAACCTTGCCGTATCGTTGGGTGAGTTCAGCACGGGTACGATTTCCTGGCCGATTGCCATCGGGCTCATTGTAATGATGTACCCTCCGCTGGCCAAGGTAAAATATGAAGAGATCGGCAAAGTCGTACAAAATAAGAAAGTCTTCAGCTTTTCACTGCTTCAGAACTGGATTATCGGACCGGCTTTGATGTTTGTACTGGCTATCGTGTTTTTGAGAGATATGCCAGGTTATGCTATTGGTTTGATCATCATCGGTTTAGCCCGGTGTATTGCTATGGTCATTGTCTGGAATACGCTCGCGAAGGGTGATAACGAGTATTGTGCCGCACTCGTGGCCCTGAACTCCATATTCCAAATACTCTTGTATTCGGTCTATATCTATCTTTTTGTTACTTTAATTCCGAAATGGCTTGGCCTTTCCTGGGGCGGGCAAATTGTAGATGTTTCGATATGGGATGTTGCTAAAAGTGTTCTGATTTATTTGGGGATTCCTTTTGCAGCGGGTTTTATTACCCGTTTTACACTGATTCGAGTTAAGACAAGAGAATGGTACGAGAATGTATTTATCCCTAAAATTTCACCGTTAGCTCTGATCGCCCTGCTCTATACAATCATTATTATGTTTATGACCAAAGGGCAGGAGATTGTCACCAATCCAATGGGAGTCGTAAGAATAGCCATTCCCTTATTGATCTATTTTGCGGTTATGTTTTTTGTTAGTTTCTTTATGTCTTACAAAAGCGGCTTTCAATATGACCAGACGGTAACACTGGCTTTTACAGCAGCAAGCAATAACTTTGAACTGGCGATTGCAGTAGCCGTAGCGGTGTTTGGTATTGCCTCTGACGTAGCTTTTACAGCCGTTATTGGGCCATTGGTGGAGGTGCCGGTCATGATTGGCCTGGTGAATTCAGCACTTGCCTTAAAGCACAAATTTTATGACCAGCAGGGTTGGCCACGTAGGCATAAAGGAGAGATTTAACCAAATGAAGTCTAATGTGTCTATGCCTTAATCGTCAAGTTATTTTTTTCGTATATTGAAAAGTAAGCCAATCCGATGTAGTATTTTAGAAGAACTTTACTTAATGGAGGATCGTTTTTTGTCCGATTTGAATTTATCCGCAAAAATTACAGACGCGCTGTGCTATGCTGAACAGGCTTTGACAAAACAAACCTGTATCATAAATCCAATCATTGAGAAGAACCATCGACGTGTGCTCAAAGCTTTCCAGGATGCCAGAGTCTCAGCTTATAATCTGAACGGAACAACCGGCTACGGACTCGGTGATTCCGGGAGAGAAAAACTTGATACGGTGACCGCATCCATCATGGGTACTAAAAAAGCCATCATCAGGCACCAGTTTGTATCGGGTACCCATGCGATTGCCTCAGCGCTCTTTGGTGTTCTCCGACCGGGAGATCATTTTATTTCTGTTACCGGGATGCCGTATGATACGCTTCAGCAGGTGATCGGAATTAAAAACAACATTTCCGGCAGCCTGGCTGACTGGGGCGTGTCCTTTGATATCCTGCCTTTGGATGCTGATAGTCAGATCCAAATGGAAAAACTGGCTGCGATGGTAACTCCGCAAACGAAGCTGTTTATCATCCAGCGTTCCAAGGGTTATGAATGGAGAAACTCTGTTTCCATTGCCCAGATTAGCGAGTTTGTTGGCTATGCCAAAACGCGTTTTCCGGAGATCGATATCTTCGTCGATAATTGCTACGGCGAGCTTGTTGAGGATCAGGAACCCGGACATGTGGGGGTAGACCTGCTGGCAGGATCACTAATCAAGAATCTCGGAGGCACGCTGGCCCCGACAGGCGGCTATATTGCCGGCAGAGAGGATTTGGTCACGAAAGCAGCGGCCAGGTTTACCGCACCTGGCATCAATGCCGATGTGGGAGCAACCCTCGATAATCTTCGGCTTATGTACCAGGGACTGTACTTCAGCCCGCTGACGGTCAGTGAAGCGATCAAAGCTGCCGACTGGGTTTTGAAGTCCATCCGGGTCCGGCGGATTTGCGGACGGATATCATTCAGGCCGTAAAACTGAATTCCAAAGAAAAGATGCTGGCCTTTTGCCAGGGCCTGCAGAAAGGTTCGCCGATTGATTCGCATGTCTTGCCGCTGCCTTCGGAGATGCCAGGCTATACGGACGAAGTGATCATGGCCGGAGGAACTTTCATTCAGGGAGCCACGAGCGAATTTTCTGCCGATGGTCCGATTAGAGCCCCTTATGCCGTCTATATGCAGGGCGCGATTTCTTATATCTATGTGAAGAACGCTAATATTTCAGCTGCGCAAATGCTGGAACAAAATCATCTGTTATAACGGTCTAAGCCAATAACGCGCCGGAAGCAGGGATCGTCAATATGGTAAGAATAAGACGCAATATAATGAACAATCTGTATAGCCAATTTCTTCAGGAAATCATTGAGATTATCCTGATCGTTTTTGCCTTGTCCTGGCTGCTAAAAACTTATCTGATCGGGTTTGCCCATCTTAAAGGAGCGGAAATGATGCCAACACTTTCGCTGGACAGCCAGGTGCTGGTTGAAAAATATTTTCACCGCAGCATTGACACCTTGGACAGGGGAGATGTCATTCTCTATTCAGATAACGGTGTAGAAAGCATCAAACGAGTAATCGGCTTACCAGGTGAGAAAGTAGAAATTAAAAACGGTTATACGTATATTAATAACAAACCAATTTACGAGCCTTATGCCAATACACCAAAAACCTATACATTTTCAACGGTTGTTGTGCCGGAAGACCATGTTTTTACGTTGAATGACAATCGGGCGAGCAAGAATGATTCCCGTTCCTTCGGCAGTGTCCCGATTCAGAGCATAGAAGGCAAAGCCCTGTTCTGCTACTGGCCACTGAGCAGTGTTCAAATCCTGTAGGGCCATGTCGATCCATCATTTTAGATTGACAAGGTACTATTTTTACTTAACAAGATGTGAGGAACGAAACATATGAATAAGAATGATAAAAGGTAATTTTACCTGGAATCTATCGTAAAAAATAACCGGGGATTTAGACACGGTATGACTTGAAGGGAGTACAATCAAAATGAACAACAAAACGAAAGTGCTTGTTATCTTTGGCGGTCAATCTGGGGAACATGAAGTTTCAGTCATTTCTGCAGCTTCAGTCATCAAAGCGCTGCATGTTGACCGGTATGAGATTCAGACCATCGGGATCACCAAGGAGGGAAGCTGGTATTGGGGGGCAAGACCGGAAGCGTGGAAGGAAGCCAAAGCCGATATCACGGACGGCGCCAAACAGGTCGCAGTCGTTTTAAACCCGCAAAAACCTTACTTTCAGGCTATAGACGGAAGTGAACTGCCGGATCAGGGCAGATGTGATATTATTTTTCCGGTCATGCATGGCCCTAAAGGGGAAGACGGTACGATTCAGGGACTTTTCGAAATGGCGGGGTTCCCCTATGTAGGTTCAGGTGTGCTGGGTTCTTCTCTTGGAATGGATAAAGACCGGATGAAGGTTGTTTTCAAAGAAGCCGGGCTGCCGATTGTGCCGCACCTTACCTTGCTTCGAAGTGAAATCAATGCTGCACCCGAAGCAGCGGTAAAGCGCATCTCAGACAGCATTGGTTTCCCATGTTTTATCAAACCAGCCAATCTTGGTTCCAGTGTTGGTATTTCCAAAGCTGAAGACGATAAGCAACTGCTGGAGGCGTTAATCTACGCAGCAAAATTTGACCGAAAGATTGTGATTGAAAAAGGTGTGAAGGCAAGGGAAGTTGAACTGAGCGTCCTTGGCAATGAAAGTGCCAAAGCCTCCATTCCCGGTGAAATCAAACCGGCCAAAGATTTTTATGATTATGAGGCTAAATACCTAGATAATAGCTCAGAACTGATCATTCCAGCCATATTGAGCCAGAAATTGATCGAACAGCTTCAGTCCTATGCAGTGACTGCCTTTGAGGCCGTCGGCGCTTCGGGACTAAGCAGAGTTGATTTCTTCGTTACTGAAGACGAGCAAATCTTTATTAATGAAATCAATACGATGCCCGGCTTTACACAAATTTCGATGTACCCAAAACTGTGGGAAGCCAGCGGCTTAAGTTACAGCCTGCTTCTTGATGAACTGATCAGACTTGGATTCGAAAAATTCAGGGATGATACCGACAGAAGACTTTCCTAAGCATATCTCCTAAAGGGAGTCTATCCTTAATCAGGTGATCCTCAAACAGAATCCTTCTTATCTGAAATGAAGATGATCATATAAAATGATATACAGGTGATACTTCAAGTCTTACCCGCCAGCAAGGGCGCAGCAGATAAATATTTCCGCTGCGCCCTTGCTTTTTCCCGCTATTATATCAGTGGATATCTCGGAACAGCCCAATCACTTTGCCGAGAATGGTTACGTGATCGGAATAAATCGGCTCCATATATTGGTTTTCCGGCTGGAGCCGGATCTGGTTCTTTTCTTTGTAGAAACGCTTGACTGTGGCGCCATCTTCCGGGCCGTCTGCGACTAAAGCAACAACAATATCTCCATTGTTGGCATTCTGCTGTTGTCTGACCAGAATCAAATCATCGTCAAAAATACCTGCATCAATCATGCTTTCACCCTGAACCTTCAGCATAAAGACCGTATCTGATTTTACCATATCATACGGAACAGGGAAGGAATCCTCAATGTTCTCAATGGCCAGGATCGGTTCACCGGCGGCAACATGTCCGACTACCGGAACGTGAACGGTCTTTCTGGTACTGTATTCATTAAAGGAATCGAGGACTTCGATGGCCCTGGGCTTCGTAGGGTCGCGTCTGATATATCCTTTTTCTTCAAGGATGTTCAGATGATTATGCACAGTCGAACTTGACGTGAGCCCAACAGCTTCGCCTATTTCACGGACCGAAGGGGGATAGCCTTTTAAGGCAATCTCCTTCTTGATATTATCCAAAATCTGCATCTGACGTGAGGATAGATCCGAAGTCATGACATCCCTCCTGATTATTTATTTTAGGTCATTATTTGGTCTAGCTAGATCGTAACATAAAAATTGGAAAAAAGCAAACAAATGTTCGTAATTTTTCTTGACACGAACATCCGTTCGTATTATAATCGAAACATAAGAGAACATATGTTTGATCTAACGGAGGTTGATGATCATGATTGCAGTATCTAGATCCTATATGCGTTATAGAAGAAATTCAATTAAAATTGTATTTGTATTGGGGCTGTGCCTGACAATTATTGCTGCGCTTTTAATGTCTCTGGTGGTAAATTACCTAATTGCTGAAAATTCCAAACCTACATCATATAAAGCGATCACAATACAACAGGGGGATACGTTGTGGGAACTTGCTGCAGAATCCAACTACAGTAGTGATACCAGTGCACTGGTGGATAAAACTATGCGCTATAATAACCTACGCAGTACGTATATTGAACCAGGACAGGTGATCTATATTCCGGTTCGGTCATAATCAAGTAATTCTTACGAACTTTAATTATGTCTCTATATTTCTATATTTTAGTCTATATTTTAATATAACTTCCATATATACAACTATGGAGGTTATTGCTCTATGAAACATATTCAACAATTCCGAAAGAAAATATGGCGTGGTGCTATCGTATTGATCATTATCGTGATGATTACCATCCCTACCATCATCGTCACGCGAGCAATCGTCTATAATGAATCTAAATCAGATGCTTATGACGATCTGTCACTCCTAGCTCCTGAAGTTGTTATCCATTATCAAGAAGTAAGACTGGATTCATGGAAGGACTATGTGGCTGTTATTCAAGTTTGGAATATGACGGACAATGACCAGTCATATAAGGAGAGTATTGATTCAACAACAAGTCACCTCGTTCAGCAGTTGGATAATGGAATTAACTTCAATAATCTTGACTGGTCCGGATTGAACATTGAAGCAATCAAACAAGCAAAATACTGTCGCCATTTACTTGATCAATATCTATTCTTTACGCCAGGAGAATATCAGTTCCCACTTCAAGAACCTTCGCATTATACAGATACCTTTGGTGCCGACAGGGAGGGGGGGCAGCGAAAGCATGAAGGTACTGACATTTTTAATCAAAAAGGTACACCGATATTCAGTGTATGTAATGGTACATTGGAAAGGATCGGATGGAATAGGCTTGGTGGAGAAAGGGTCGGCATAAGAGGCCAGGACGGAAACTATTATTACTATGCCCATCTAGAAAAAGTCAATGAGGCATTGCTTGTCGGGAACAGCATTTCCAAAGGAGAACTAATCGGAACAATGGGGAATACAGGTGATGCAATCACAACACCTGACCATTTACATTTCGGAATTGAACTGCCGAATGGCAAATGGATCAATCCATACTCTTGGTTAAAAGTTTGGGAATTTAACAGTCGTTTAAACAGATAGGAGATAGATCGGTATACAGCCAATCTAAGATTATTGCTACCTGTATTTTAAGATTTTTATAATTCACCAAAAAGGTTTATTAATGGTGTAAGTGTTATTAAAAACTATTTGAGTCCGATAATAAATATTATGTAAAGTTAAATTGGTTCGGGAATAGGGGTCATTCGTTAGAGTTTGTGTTCAGCAATAAATCTGTTGTGATTACACTGTTCCAGTGTTTTTGATTTATTGTTTGTCAAAATTATCTTCTTTGCTCTTGTTTGGATTTTTGTTTTACTAAGCTTCTGTTTATTTTATGGCTTACTTAATTATATAACTCCTATATTGTCGCTCGCATATCTTTTCATAGCTCTTGTATTTTTCATATTTATCTCTGCTTTGTCTGCCTGGCCTGTTTTACTTTATCAGTCTTTTTTTCTATATTTTATCTTAATAATTGATGTTCTGTTTTCTTATTGTATTTGTCCAAAGATGCTTCTGAAAGCAGCCTCATATTTGCCCTGTAAGGCGTTAAAATATATTGGGTAAGGTATTTGTGCCTTGAAATATTTGTACGCTTATTTGAGTTAGTCAATTCCGAGGCAATTTTAGTTCTCTTACGATTTGTAACCAGAATCTGATTTAATTGCAACGCTTAAACTTTAGTATATAGTTTGACAACGAATTTACGTTAGATTAAACCTGAAGTAATTTTAATCCTCATATTTAGAATTATTGAGATGCAGTCAATTATATAAATATAAATGGAAAATGAGTTATAGGATTTTCAATTAGACACTCAGTCTATAAGATTAATTATTTCATCGTTTAAAGGTCAATCTAAATATAATATTTTTTATTAAAAAAAATATATACATTTTTAAAGATTCCCCTTTTTACTCATGTGATATATTTCACAATAACCTATTTTATAAATAAAATAATTTAAGGCCCCTGCCCTAATTCAATAGGTTTAGTCTAAGTAATCGAATACTTACATCAATTTATCTCAACTCCGCTTCGTATCGAACTATTGATGAGTGGTTTGAGGCGGCTCTGTCCATAACTGAGATGGAGATCTCCGGATTCGGACGAGAAACCGCTCAACCATTATGTTTGGAATAAGCATACCTGAGGCTTCAAAAAAATATAACTACAAAGAAGAAATCTGGCAGACCAGTTAACCTTAACCAGATTTCTTCTTTTATTATAAGGAGCTGATTGCTTTGAGTTTCATAACCCTCCCCTTAATTGATATCCAAATATTTGTTTAGAAGATAACACCTAAAGCAATAAGAATTAAAATGGCGATAGCAATAATACCAACGCCAGCTCCACGACCGTCATAACCCATCATGGGCATAGGGTATCCCATTGTTGGCGATACTGTTCTGCAGCAGCAGCCACCTCTACCTAACATAATAATTTTTCCTCCTTTCATTTTTATATTTCGAATTTAGAAAACGATGCCCAATGCAATTAACAGAAGAATGATAACAACAACAATAGCAATTCCTTCGAATCTTTCACGTTTTTCAGGGACAAAACCTTCGTAAGCCATTTTCGCACCTCCCCATAATGGAAATCATATCCAATATAGTTATATGTTTTGTCCATGAATTTTGTTAATAATTTGTCCATAAAAATTGATCGAGCTTATTATATAAAGCAGAGAGTGCTAACTAGGTATATGTTTTTCAGCAGAGACTCGTACACGTTGTCTTAATAATAAACATATATTATTACTAACTTGAGGGGGGGGAGGTGAGACAGATGCCTTTCAGGGGTAACCGTTTTAGTCCCGGTTTGAAATTGAGGAGTTGTTGTTCTTTTCACTCTTTTTTCCGTTCTTCTTTAGGAGGGACTTCTTCTAAAATATCTAAATTCTTAATGATTTTAAGGAAGGGTTGCTTCCCTTTCTTAATTTCTTAGAGAGACTAATTCCCTTTGGACAAATCTGTACATAATCCTAGGTAAATGGTCATTGAAAAATTAAGTCTGTATTCGTAATTCTCTGTTAAATAAAGTTGGTCGCCCCCATACTCAGAGAGCGACAGGACGTCGACCCCTTACCCAATACCCTAGACCGTCTCACAATAACTGTAAAATAATGTTCTTAGGTTAAATTCGTCAGCGCTGACGAATTTGAGTTGCCGACGTCACCGATGGAAGCGAACAGTTTATCTCCATATTCTTCAAAGAGCTGCATCAGCCTGTTGGCTGTGTGCTGGGAATAGCTCACCAATTCGACCAGCCATTTTCCCCATTCTCCATGCGGGAGCAGGGCCTTGGCCTCCTTCAGGCGCCTGCCGACCTCGATGGCATTGGTAAGCATGATTTTACAAGTCTGTTGTTTTATCCTATTAATCTCAGCCGCGATGACAAGTGGTGTACGTTCAGTGATTGGTTGATTCATTTTGATTCCCGCCTTTTTGGTAGCTTTAATTACAGCATACGTAGACGAGCTTCGGATGGTGAAGGCTTGAGTATAAACCTATCAAAATCGCTTCCAAAATTGGGGAGCTGGAGGTCACTTTTTTTTCGCCAGGAAGGCGTGGCCTTGAACATTCACCTGCAACACTTCTAAGTTACAAAATATAAATTCACGTCGAAAATTATATTTACTGCCTTGGTGGTCCTAGTATATTGCCAATCAATAACATTAAAATACCAATAAGAAATACAATGCCTAGAGGAATTGATAGATAGACCAAAGCAGCGTGTTCATTATGTTTTTTGACAGCTATTAGTCCAATGGCAGAAGCAATGATTATTGCTGAAAACATAAGATAAATGACCGTTCCAAGAAATGGACTATTAATAGGATTCGGATATTCGATCGTGTCCCCTTGTATTGAAGAAATTATACCCCCTGCTACTGCTAAAGCAATAAAAGCAATAAATAATCCTACTGACCATTTCCCAGCACGAGTTTCGGGCAAAAGTACCATTTTCATGAGATACACCTTCTTTCAAAAAGAAATATGTCCAGACAATCTCTCCATTGAATACTTACTATGTGTTAGAATTCTTAATATTCTATAATTTCCATGCATTTTCTGTATTTCCTCTAAAATACCCCCCGAAAAAAACAAAAAGTCAAGGCATTTAAATTGCCCCTCGTGTTTATATGTTATTTATTGTTAAAGGCTCCCTTTAGGCTGATGATAGTCTATTTTGTTGATCGCCTTGCCTTTATAATCACCAGCCAAAACATCCATTGCTTAAAAATAAAATTACAAGGGGTTACCACCTATGGTTGCAATCCCTTGTAAATTACTTTTAATTGTTTTTAACAATTTAACAATAATGAATCTTGAGATAATAAAGCCTTGACTAAAATAAATTTACCCTTCGGAACAATGCCCTGGACAATCCGGAGCAAACCCTTCGTTGAATAACGTCAGCTCGTTTACTAGATTGCTGGCTACCACTTGGTCCGGAGGGGAGGTTGCTAGGAAGGTATTTGCGGCTGCGATTATCGTAGTTGCAAAGTCGCAAGTTGCCCCATTTTGCACGTTAAGGTCAGCTGTAAGGAGCTGAGCATAGAGATTTTCATAAATAGGTGGAAGGCCGGGTTGTAACGGCGTGTTTCCTGACAGAACTGTGCTTGCATTTTGTGGTGTAACAGTAAAGCTAAAGCCCTGTTGATCAATTCCTAGAATGATTGAGCCACCTGCGTCCCCGATCAATTCGTTAGTGAAGTCTGGATGATTGAGGAAGAAGCCACGTGTAAAAGTGCAACCAGCTGTCCCTACACATGGCCCTGTTATTGGTGTACCGCAAATAATTGATCTTTCTACTGCACTAGCTGTCGCACTAAACGTTAAAGGAATTTGGACACAAATTCTCTGACCAACTGTGAAAGTACAAGTTCTTGTTGGTGATGGAGTCCCGGTACATGATCCAATAAATGGGTTACCCACGCAGAAAGAACGAACATCTCCAACTTGAACACTTGGCGTAATCGTTACATCAGCGTCAATACACACTGTCTCATGAACAGTTACTGGACATTGAGCGATTTGATCAACTTGATCTGGACTTATACCTGCTAAGGATGCTTGTTTAGTGTTTGAGTCTTCACAACCACAAGGATTTGCCGCCATATAATTCTTCCTTTCTTATTTTAAAGAACTTTAAACCTGACTTGAATTTCTCGTTGCAGACTTTTGATAATTGGAACGTAACTTTTTACAAGTTTTAAATCATCACCTCCTTTACGTTCACTATAGAATATGAAAAAATTCCATATTTGGGACAAAGATAACTCGTGTAATATTTTTTTAATAACTTTTACAATTGAACAACACAGTATAAAAGCCCCATATCCCTTGGTAAAATATCAAACTAAGGGGATATGGGGCTTTCAGTAATAATGAACTAACTCCATATATTCTTCGTAACTTACCTTTCATTATCTTAATGCTTTTTGCGTGCAATAAACAATGCCAATGCTACCTGGACCAACATGCATGCCGATAACCGGTCCGATAGCCATGATATCAGCGTTAACTTTCAACTTGTCTTTAACCAGTTGGGCAAGATCCTTTGCTTCGTCCAGACAATCAATATGATGAATGATTATCTCACCTAAACCATATTTGCTTATATTGTCCAGCATTGTATTAATCATCGTTAAAACTGCCTTTTTCTTTGTTCTTACTTTTGTCACAACTGTTGTTATGCCGTTTTCCACAGTCAGAATCGGAATAATTCCAAATAAATCACCAATTAAAGCACTGGCCCCACCAATTCTGCCGCCTTTCTTGAGGTATTTGAGATTATCTGGAATGAATAAAAACCTACTCCTTTGGATATTTTCTAACGCTGCTTCTTTAACCTCCGCTAACGTCTTATTCGCTTTTGCTTCTCTTGCAGCCATAATGACCGCTAACCCTAGCTGCATGCAATTTGACCTAGAATCAATGATTTCTATCCTGGCATTTTTATGCTTCTCTAATACCATCTCTTTCGCTAATTGACCTGTTGAACATGTACCGCTCATTTCTGAAGATAAAAAAATACAGCAGAGGCTATCTCCCTCCTCTATTACCGTAAGCATTTCATTATATATCTCTCCCAAAGAGGGCTGCGAAGATGTCGGAATTCCATAAGAAGCCATTTTTTGATAAAACAGATCCTTATCAATATCTACTTCCCGTTGACTGTCACTCCCAAATGAAAGGTTTAAAGATACCGTTCTAATATTGAGTTCTTCTTTAATTTCCTCACTTATATAACTTGTGCTATCAGTTAAAACCTGTACAGCCATTTGTTAATCTCACTTTCTTTATTGGCCTATTTTCTATTTCGACAATTATTTTCATTTTATCATATCGTGTTAAATACTTCTTGTCTATTATTCTTGCCCTAAAACTTTCATTATGTAACATAGCCGTTCTCAAATTGTGAATACTACATCCAGACAATTTTTCTTATCAAGGGGGTATCCAATGTTAAACCATCCTGAATTATTTGGCACGGAAAAATTAGCCCGTTTACGTAAAGTTATTCTCCATAAACCCCAGCAGTCTCTGAATTTAGTCAATCTGACAAACTATCAGGAATACTTATTTAATTTTGTCCCGGATATTCCTCGGTATCAGTCGGAACATGAACGATATGCTGACCTTCTGCGCGCTCAAGGAATTGAGGTGCTGGAACTCCAGGATGTTGTACAGAAGAATAAAGCTCTCCTACATTCCTTACCCAATCTACCCTATCTGAACGATACTTGCCTGATAACGAGCCAAGGAGCTATTCTTTCCAAGATGTGTCCTGGCAGCCGGGCAGGAGAAGAAACAGTTGTCGGAGAAGCTCTTGATAATCTCGGCATTCCCCTCTTTCATGCCTTTCAGGGTCAGGATCAGTTTGAAGGGTGTCTAGCAATTTCGCCTGAAATTCTTTTTCTTGCCGATACACAGCGGCATACCAGAAAAACGATCGAAGGATTTTTCAGCAAAGCACTTCATCTTTTTCCGCAAATCATTTATGCGGAGATTCCCCAGGAAAGACGGTATATGCATCCGGATATGATTTTTGGCAGAATCAGTGAAAGTCTAGCCTTGGCCTATTTGCCGGCTTTTCTGAAGACTTATCTGATTACGGCAAAGCAACGTACTGAGATCAACGTCCAAGAATATCTTGCGCACCGGAAAATGGAGATTATCGAAATATCCGACCAAGAACAGCAGTCCTGGGGCTGCAGTTTTGTTTCGGTCGATGCCAATATTCTCATTCATTATGATATTGCCTTAAGTCTTCAGACCCAAAATGAACTTAGCCGCAGAGGTGTAGAAATCATTCCGTTCCATCCTGAGGCCTTATTGGCCGGGGGCGGAAGTCTCCGCTGCCTGACTTTACGGGTTTGGCGGGATTCTAATCTTCAGCTAAAGAGTTCTCAGCGCGTCAATCAAATTTAAGATGATGCCGACGACAACGCAAAACCCTACCGGGTAATAATGAAACAAAAATAATTTTGAGATGTGTTCCATGTATGGCACTGTTAAGTGGTTCAACTCCGAAAAGGATATTTGATATCTAGAAGTGACAAATAATAAAAGGTATTTTTTTAAAATTTAGGATAAGAATAATACTGTTCATCAAAAATCATAAAAAGTTATTCGAATTCTTCAAACTAGGCATTACACGTGAGGTGACATTACATGAATAAAGACTCGCGAGGTTTCAGTTTTTCTTTTAAGACTCTCGGCTCCATTGCAGCCATTTTAACAGCTGGTTACGCCATAGGACATCACAAAGAACAAAAGTCCCTAATAATCCGTCGCGCAAGAAATCGAAGAATAATGCTGGCATCTTTGCCGTTAGCTTTATTAACTACCGGACCATTAGCGCGTAAAATCGTTCAAAAAAATGTAGCAAAAGCAATTACAATCTTAACAACAGATGAATACGGTAAAAACGTCATGGAGCTATGGACTGCCATTCATCGGGCCGGTGTTCAAAATATTGTTGAAAACAACTTACGGGCAACACAAGGGACAACGATTAACAGGCCAATTGGCAGTTCAAAAAGGTTTGACGGGTTCGATAACCTTATGTTTGTTCCACCCCAAATGACGATGGTCTCTAAATCAGGCGAGACCACAGTTGACATGAAAGTGACACTTGGCCCCAAGGCAGCCAAACCCCTTACAGTCAATATACCTCTTCTTATTTCTGGAATGGCTTATGGAATTGCTCTAAGTGAGCCCGCAAAAATAGCTTTAGCCAGGGGAGCAAAACTAGCGGGGACAGCTACAAACTCCGGTGAAGGCCCCTATCTGAAAGAAGAACGCGACGAAGCGGATAAATATATTCTGCAAATTGCCAATTGGCCATGGGGGCTACGCACGGACCAAGAAATTGCTTCTGCGGACATGCTGGAAGTACATATTTCGCAAGGAGGGCAGAAAGGCGTCTTCTATGTAGCCCCGGATGAAATTAAAGGCAAAGCACGTAAACTCATGGGTTTATCCCGCAATCAGGGGATATCGGGTCTACCTGCTCCTCCCGGTGTACAAAGTGCCGCAGATTGGCCCATATTGGTTAATAACCTGCGTAATAAGGCAAATGGAATACCCATTGCTCTGAAATTGATGGCCACGGACAAAATTGAAGAAGATTTAGGTTTAGCTGTAGATGCAGGGTTTGATGTCATTGCAGTCGACGGAACGCAAGGCGGATCTCTTGTTTCCAACCCCACCATGCAGGATGACTTTGGAATTCCCAGTCTCCATGCGTTAGTTCGCGCGGTCCGTTACTTACAAAAACGCGGAATTCGAGAACAGATAAGTCTGATTGTATCTGGCGGCTATTTTAATCCTGGAAGCTGTTTAAAAGCACTTGCGCTTGGTGCTGATGCTATTTATCTGGGTACCGTCCCCTTATATGCCTTAGCCAACAAGCAGCATAAAAAAGTAATCCCCTGGGAACCTCCTACAGTCCTTGTTAGCTATGCATCGAAATATAATAAAAAGCTGAACATAAACTTAAGCGCTGAAAGGGTATCGAATGTCTTACGCTCTATGACGGTTGAAATGGAACAAGCCATTCGTGGTTTGGGGAAAACTTCTATCAAAGAACTAAACCCTAGCGACTTAGTGGCACTTGATACGTTTTCTGCTGAATTAACTGGGGTAAAAAGAGCTTATTAGTTTAATTATAAACCTAGAATTTGCTTGAATTCTTCTTTTAACTGTTTCTTAAACTGTAGATTCGGCTTCACGGTTACCTTATTTTCGCGCAATTGAGGCAGAATCTTGAGGAACCCGTAGTCTTCTTTTTCAGCTGTTTCGATCATTTCCTTTACCTTATAAGATTTTCGCATATTCATCAATCCCCTCTCCCTCTTAAAGATTTAGTTCACGATTAATGATCAATTCCTTGAGAGCTTCGTTGTTATGACAAATGTTGTTCCAAATACTATCGATGATCATAGCATCAATCTGCTGAAACAGATATTTTTCGCTTTGAACATAGATGATGGCGCATACTTCACTTTTAAAGAATAAAGGAACAACCATAATTGATGCATCGTCGCTGATCCTAAAGTCTTCATTAATAATTGATTCCTGAGCCAGCTCCTTTAATGTGGCTCTATTCACAATCGGTACTTTTTTATATGAGGCAATCTCTTCAGAGACAATCAGATAATCGCAATGCGTCTTTCTAATATTATATAGTTTAAATTGGATATTGATTACCTTTGTGATACTTTTAATAAAATAGGGATCATTAATTTCTTTGCCAATGTTTTTGATATCTTTAATCATTTCAATGACCGATGCGTTGTTTAAGATTCTTAATATCCCCATCAAGGCGACACTGATTTCATTCAGCATGGCATTTTTTATAACGGAAGACTCAGACAATATAGCCTCCATACTAAGCTCACCGTAAGGTGTTTTAACGCCAATCGTTTTAAAACTTAGAAACGGCAGCTTAATCATTAACAACCATAATAAAATATATAAGACGATTCTTATCCCTTGAAATACGGGTGTTTGAAGAATTTGGGCAAAGACACCTAAATGATCTGTATTTATCCCTACAAGATTGCTTAGAAACAACTCCTCACAGAAATGAAAGCCAATAAATATTGCGATCAGTGCGATAAATATCCCCCATATTTGTCTGGCATTTAACCGTTTTACCTGGTAAAGTGTTTTAGACAAAAACGTTTCAAATGTGCCAAAGCATGTTATGATCACTGCTCCTAAAATGGTTCCTAAGACAATACCACTTACTATCCCTATTAAGATTCCGCATTTTGCAATCAAATTATTGTCCTCACTTTTATCCGATTACAACATCTGTACCAATATATGGTAACATATAGTCAAAAATTACTCCTTGTGGAATATTAGAAATAATTTCTAATATACAAATATATAAACAGCTCCTTCCGGGCAGTATCCTTAACAGGATCCACTTCAGAAAGGAGCTGTTTGTCCTATACATTCACTTACAAAATGTACAATAACTGTGTTTTATTTGGTTTTATCAAATGCTATCAGTTTTTGAGCAAAATCACCATAAAATCTATACAGCGGATGCGTTGGATTAGGCGGCAGCTCCCCGCTTTCATCATATGCTAAGGTAGAAACCATCAGCGAAGCTGCAGCTACAGCAGGCAGCACGCTTGGCGCCTCTTTGATCGGCCCATAAAATAGGAAATCGCTCCACAGGACGGCCGATACTGCATGCACTGCAGCATTTATGGCGGAAAAGCCTTCCCCACCCCACATTTCCCGGCTTTCTTTCCACATATACGTCCCATTAGCAGGGGCTGATCCAACCGGCCAGCCGGTTTCCGCTTTGATTTGTTTACCTGCCAAGGCTGAAAAAGAAATAGACGGAAGATTCATTACTGTCGTATCGATCAGAACCGAGGCAAAATCTTTCGCTCCAATGGCTGTCAGCATTTCACGGCATGCCTGTACCCTGCCGGAAGGAGTCTGGTTCGTTTCATCAAAGACCTGCAGAACCGCGTGTTTGATTCCCAATTCTTTTAATGCCGCTGCCTGGCCGATCATGTCTTTATCCCAGGGTGTAATGCTGTTATATAAAATTTTGTCCTGAATGCCAAGACTGGCAGCATATTCTGCCGCATCAAGACGCGCTTTTTCTCCCCAAATGTCAATAGCAAAAGGGCGGTTGCTGATTGTAAGGTAAAAATCAATATATTCCTTCATCTCATCTGCGGAAACCGCTGTCATAGCGACTATGGCAGGTATCCCTGTCTGATCGGACAGCTCTTCCTGCCTGAGAATGTATGAACGGGCTTTTTCACGATCAAATTTCCTGTCACGGCGGCTTTCCAGAATACGGTCTCCGTTATGAAACATTGAGGATATAAGCAGAGGCGGATTATCTCCAGGTTGGCCACCTATAATCATGTCACAGATACGGCAAACTTTTGGTGTTAAGTCATATTTAAACATTTTTTCTCCAATATCTCTTTGGATGATTTAGCAAATCGTATTATACCATATATCATTGCAAATAACCATTATTTAACAGCAATTGCCAGATTGAGCGATTATTTAAAATTAATTTGACTTGACTTTATTTATGATTTTCGTTATCTTAATAGAAGTTGAATATATGTATACAATCTTAGGTGCCCCACTAAGGGGAGAATAGGAAAATCGGTCTAATCCGATACGGACCCACCACTGTATAGACGAGTCCCCGCTGATCCACTGGCGTATGCTGGGAAGGTGCGTTCAGGACGTTTGAGTCTGAGTCAGGAGGCCTGCCTAAGAGGTAAAAGTCTTTCCTGTGTAATGGAAAGCGGCGGTGATGACGGCAAAATCCCGACCACAAGAAAATTTGTGGTGGGGTTTTATTTTTTATTGGCTACGGATGGCCTAATAAATAATCTTATTTAATTGGAGGTTTTTTTAATGAGCAGCCTTACAAAATTTCATGGTTTGGAAAATCTGAAAAATTCGACTGGGCAGGAACTCGAAACTGCGTTGCAAGAACTGATGGGCGGAATCAAAGCGCTCGATCAGGAAGCCTTGGCAGGCATGAAAAGCCGTGTAGATGCGAAAATTAAGCCCCTCGGAAGCTTAGGTGTCTTAGAGGATATTGCACAACAGCTCGCAGGCATATTTGGCACCACACACCCCAAAATCAATAAAAAAGCAGTCCTGCTTATGGCCGGAGATCATGGTGTTGTCGTCGAAGGCGTCAGTGCTGCACCTCAGGAAATCACGAAACAAATGTTCTATAGTTACCTAAATGGCGGTGCAGGCATCAATGTCCTCGCCCGGAACGCCGGAGCAGATGTTATTTGTACGGATATCGGTATTGCCACCCCATTCGACGCTCCTGAACTTATGGCCTACCGGGTTAAAAACGGAACAGACAATATGGCGAAAGGACCGGCAATGACCCGTCAAGAGGCCATACTTGCAATACTGACTGGTGCAAGGATTGCCGCCAATGCGATTGACTCTGGTGTTAATCTGTTAGCAACAGGTGAAGTCGGTATTGGCAATACAACACCGAGTGCTGCCTTAATCTCTGTGTTTACCGGTCACTCTGTTGAGGATGTTACTGGCCGCGGAACGGGCTTAAAAGATGATGCCCTGATTAATAAGCAAAACGTGATTAAATGCGCAATCGAAATTAATCAGTGTGACCCTGCCGCGCCAATTGACACCCTGGCTAAAATTGGCGGACTCGAAATTGCTGCGCTCGTTGGAGCAATCCTCGAAGCTTCCTATCAACATGTACCGATTATCCTCGACGGTATCATTTCATCTGCTGCAGCCATCACTGCAGCCAAACTGGCCCCCCTGTCCACTTCTTATATGATTGCTTCTCATAGTTCTGAAGAGCTTGGACAGCATTTAGCGCTTCATCAGCTTGGTCTACGACCAAGACTTGACTTCCATATGAGACTTGGAGAAGGCACAGGTGCCGCTCTGATGTTCCCGATGGTCGAGGCAGCCCTTAAAATTGCTGATGAAATGGCCACATTTGAACAAGCTGCAGTTACCACCGGAGACTTCTAAAATCTGCAAAGAAAGATAAAAAAGACATGTACGGCATAATCCGTTCATGTCTTTTTTGCATAATCATCGATATTCAATAAGCCTTTCATTTTTCTTTTGTTCAAGATTATATTTTAAATCTGCGACACGCTGGACATAACCATCAGGATCATATAAGCCGCCGTCTTCTACCATCTTAAGAATGTCTTCAAGGCCGTAGTGATTAGATAACAGCATCAGATCAAAGACAAACTCATCGGCATAGCCTCGATCAGCCCAGTAATTTCTGTAATATGCCAACTTCTCTATGTCTGACTTTGCAGTAGTGATTTGGATATTATTAATTCCTTCGGCTTGATAAACTGCCAAAACCAATTCATACGACAAATCATTTTCTTTACAAAGATTAAAGATGATGCCCTGGGGGTCATCCGGAAAAATGGCATAAATCACGGAGATCTCCTGCGCAGTAGCAGACATTCCTTCTGCTTGTTGAACGGAGTGAGCGCAAACATATACAAGGATAATAATAGGAATGATAACGAATAAGCTACGACTAAAACCTTTTCTAACAAACATGATGCCCACCCCTTGCTTATTAAATTTTCTAGTTATTCAGAATACTAAAGCCCCTTTCAAGAATCAAGAACCTTAAAATATAAATTAGTGTGTATTAGACAATATTCTCAATATTCTGATATTATTATATCATAAATATTTTGTCCTATATATATCATTATCTTGGGATCAATATTTATTTATAGCTATATGTTTCTTTTTGATAATATATGCTGTCTGTTAAAAACCAATAAATATTTTCTAAAAATGACAGTATTCTCTAATATTTTCTATTAATGAGCTGGTTAAAAAATCTGCATAATGATACAATATTTTTATAATTCGCAGACTATTTGTAGATAAAAATTTAATAAAGGGTGTAAGAATGGACATTTTTTTAATTATTGGAATCATTGTAGGTGCTCTTGCCGTAGTCGTAGGCATGATTGTCAAAGGAGCCAATGTAGCTGTGCTGTTGAATCCAGCTGCGGCCATTATTATTCTGATCGGGACAACCGCAGCCGTGATGAACTCATTCCCAAGAAAAGAATTCTTGAACATTCCGAAAGTATTAGCTGCCCTTTTTCGAGAAAAACAACCATATGATGCTGTGTCGTTGATTGAACTTATCACCGAAATGGCGATGACAGCCCGTAAAGACGGCTTATTGTCCCTCGAACAGACCATTATGGAAATTGAAGACCGTTATTTGCAAAAAGGGCTAAGCCTGGTAGTGGACGGATTGGAGCATGATTATATTCAAGAGATCATGGAAATGGAAATTGATAATATGGAGGATCGTCACCGTGCCAATGCCTCGATATTTTCGGCGGCAGGCAGCTATGCTCCGACGCTGGGAGTATTAGGCGCAGTCGTAGGCTTAATCGGAGCGCTCGGCAATTTAAATGATACGGAAAAACTTGGTCATATGATCGCCGCCGCATTCGTGGCAACATTGTTCGGGATTTTTCTCGGTTATGTTGTCTGTCACCCAATTGCTTCCCGTTTAAAAAGAAAATCTGCTGCCGAAACTAAAAATATGCGGATTATTGTCGAAGGAGTTCTGGCCCTTCAGGCCGGAGAGAACCCCAGCAGTATTAAAGTAAGATTGACTGGCATGCTCGATCCGAAAGAAAGAAAAATCCTAGAGGAAAAGGAAAAAAATAAACAAGGCAGCGGTGAATAAGGATGTCGAAGAAGAAGCAACACCATGAAGAACATGTTGATGAATCCTGGCTGCTGCCGTATTCCGATCTGCTGACGCTTCTGCTTGCGCTTTTTATCGTTATGTTTGCCATAAGTCAAGTCGATAAAGTAAAACTGCAGCAGTTGAGCGAGTCTTTTAAGGAAATTTTTGCAGGCGGGGCCAGCTTTTTAGAAAAGGAAAGCGACCAAGTGGTAGAACTTGAACCATCCAGTTCTGAGAATGATTCTGCCTCTGCTCTTGAACAGGATAAAATGGCGGATATAAAGAAACAACTTGAAAAGGAAATCTATGAAAGCGGTTATTATAATAACGTCAAAGTAAATCTGGATAAGGAAGGTTTGCAGATCGTTATTCAGGATGTGATGCTGTTTGCGTCGGGTGACGCGGAAATCCTCGATGCATTCTCCCCTCTCCTTCTGCAGATCGGGAAAATGTTAAATGATATGGACAATGATATAAAAGTCGTAGGCCACACGGACGACCGGCCCATCCATACTGAGAAGTTTCGTTCCAATTGGGAATTAAGCGTGATTCGCGCGATCAACGTCATGAATTTCCTGGTTGATCAGGGCGGAATGAATCCTGAAAGATTTTCAGTCCAGGGCTACGGACAGTACTCCCCTATTTCCGATAATACGGTTGAGGAAGGCCGGGCAGAGAACAGGCGCGTCGAGATCTTCCTGCTTCGTAAGTATCCCGTTGCAGAATAATAAGAAAATTGAATTGATCTGATAAACATAATCATTGAAAAAATACGATTGCATTCAGACAATCGTATTTTTTAATATATTCAGAAAAATGAAATCTACTTGACAGCAGTATAATGTTGAAATATCCTGGAATTAGTCGAATTTTTGCATCCATGTGAGAGCGCAGGTGAAATTTATGCTGGCCATGTCTTATATATCGATGATTATCGCGTATACTTTTGTCTTATTTGGTTTCTATATTTTAAAATTGAATCATAAGGAAACCTTAAACAGATTATCAGCCTCTCTGAATTTCTGTTTTGCATACTGGTCGTTCATTTATTCATTCCTTTATCTCGCTCCAAGTCCCGAGAATGCTTTATTCTGGCATCGGATCGCGGCGATTGGATGGGTGATGTTCTGTCCGCTGGCCACTCACTTTTTTCTGGTTCTATCGGAAAAAACAAAAAATATTCAGGGTATCCATTGGTATATCCCCTTGTATGGCCTGCCGGCAATTTTACTGTTTAAAACACTGTTGACAAATGAATCATTGGTGGCCAAAGTCTTTGTCCAGAGTACAAGCGGCCTGGGTTGGACGTATGAACCCAATATTGGTTCAGTCTGGTTTTGGCTGTATTGGTTTATGCTTTTTGCTTACTTAAGTGTTGCGCTGTTCTTTACCATAAGGTGGGGCAAAAACAGCCAAAGACGGAGGTTCATTAAACAAGCCAAAAGCATTTCGATTCTGGCGGGCGTCATGATGCTGATCGGGATCGGTACTGATTTGATCCTCCCTTTGATCACTCCATTTATTCCGCCTTTATTTCATTTTTTCTCGATCTTCTGGGGATTAGGCGGCATCTATATGATCCGAAGGTATAAACTGATGGATGTGAATATAGCGGTGACACCGGACATTATTTTGGAGACAGTGATGGATCCAATCGTTCTGCTTGATAATAAAGGAATTATCCGTAAATGCAACCAGGCGACATTTGACCTGCTGAAATATGATGCCAGTGAAATGCTCGGCCGGAGATTCTCAGATTTTTTTAAAGCTCAAAAGTATAACCTGCAAAGAACAGATTTGTTGTTTAAAAACAAGTCTTTGCGTAATATTGAGTTTGATATGGTTGATTCGTCAGGCAAAGTTATCAGTATTATGGCATCATTCTCGGTGACCGAAACCGAGCTTGACGGCATTGTCGGCGTTGTTGGTAATCTTCATAATATTACGGAATATAAAGCTATGTCTAAAACACTTGAAAAGATGGCGAATTACGATAAACTGACCAATCTTCCGAACCGCAGAATGTTCTACAACAAATTGGAGAAGGCCATTGAGAAATATCATAAGCATGATCAGCAATTTGCGCTGGTATTTATTGATTTAGATGGGTTTAAGGTCATTAACGATACCTTTGGCCACGACATCGGTGACCAAATGCTGATGAAGGTTTCGTCGCTCCTGGCCGGGGTGGTCAGACGGCAGGATGTAATAGCGCGTCTGGGCGGCGACGAATTTGTTCTATTATTTTCCAGATTGCAGAATAAGACAGAGCTTGACGGAATTATGCAGAGAATGCAGGAAAAGCTTGTCAAACCCATCATGATAAACAATAAGATTTGCCGGGTTGGAATGTCGTTTGGAATTAGTATATGTCCGGAGGATGGAATGACCCCTGACGAACTTTTGAAAACAGCTGATCTCCGCATGTACAGGGAGAAAAAATATTCAAATTAACGTTTGATGGACTTTGTTCGGGAGCGGACATTCGGTTTAACGCGATATTCTTCAGGAGACACGATTGCTTCGGGCGTTCGTGTTTTTTTATTGCCTATTTCAGCCTCCGCCTTGTTACGGATATATTTATGGCTGATATTGGGATTACTGGTTCTGCGGGATTGAATTTCAAATTGTTTTAAGGAAGCAATCAGCGGTGTCAGTTTAACGTGGCCGTAGTTTCTGGTATCAAAATCAGGATAGCGCTTATTCAGCTTGATGCCAACTTCACCTAAAAATGCCCAACCATCTTCATCCGAACTTTCTGTGACAATAATTTTGATGGCTTCAATAAGTTCATCAATGCTGGCCATTCCTTCCTGAGGTGTCCCCTGCACCCGCGTTTTAACCTGTTCGTTTGTCTCATAAGGGCTTGCCGGAATGACACCTAGAACCTCGAGGTATTTAAACTTTTCACAGGCAGCGATAAACGGCTGCGGCGTTTTCTTCTCGCCCATACCGATCACATACATGCCGGCTTCTCTAAGCCTGGAAGCTAGCTTTGTAAAATCGCTGTCGCTGGAAACGATGCAAAAGCCATCAACGCTTTTGGAATATAAAATGTCCATCGCATCAATGATCAAGGCAGCGTCGGTAGCATTTTTCCCTGTTGTGTAGCTGTATTGCTGTATCGGTGTGATCGAATAATTCAGAAGCACTGTTTTCCAGGAGGCAAGGTTCGGCTTTGTCCAGTCTCCATAGATCCGTTTATAGGTCGGTGTGCCGTGATTCGCAATTTCATCGAAAATGTATTTAATATATTTTTCTGAGACATTGTCTGCGTCAATTAGCACGGCAATCTTCTTATCATTTTCCATATGCATTCTCCTTATTATGATTAATTTTTTATACATTTACTTATAGTGGCTTAGATTTGGCGCAATTGCCGAAAAGAGGTGTTGTGGCCTCAAACTTGCCATTTATTAATTTTTGTTCTGTTTATTCAGAGCCTCTTTAAGCAAATCGCCAAGATTGCTGCCAATATTTTGATGGTCACTGTATTGGGCAATCAGTTTTTGGTTTACCTGGCTTGCTCTCTTGGAACTGGTAAAGCCGGTATCTCGTTCTTTTTCCGGCTGACGGTGGCCGCAGGCCCGATCCTGACAGACAAGCATTTTGCCGCGTTTGCCGTTGACCAGCAGCATGTATTTTTTGCAAACCGGACACCTAGTTTTCGTAATATTGTCGGCGTGATATGTCGCGCTGTCCGAGGCGATACTGTGAACCAGTTCATCGGCTTGGGTCCGAATTCCTTTAATGAATTCGGTCTTGCTTCCGTTCCCTCTAGCAATGTCTGTTAAAGCTTGTTCCCACTGAGCAGTAAGCTCAGGACTTCGAAGCTCAGGAGCCACAAGGCTGATCAGCTGACGGCCTTTGGATGTAGGCACCAATTCTTTCCCGCTGCGTTCAATATAATTGGTATGCAGCAGTTTTTCAATAATTTCCGCTCTGGTAGCCGGAGTACCGAGACCGCTCCCCTTCATCGTTTCCCGGAGCTCCTCATCTTCAATGAATTTCCTTGGGTTTTCCATTGCTGTAAGCAAAGTGGCTTCCGTATAGCGTGCCGGCGGTTTCGTCTTCCCTTTTTGGGGCTTCAGGGTTTTGATCGTCCGTTCCTCGCCCTGCTCCAGTTTCCCGAGCGTTTGTTCAGGCAAAGCATCCTCCCTGCTTTCTTCCGATTCCGTCTGATGGGAAGTGATAGAGCGCCAGCCCGGGTCCTTCAACACCTTTCCTCTTGCATAAAACATTTCGCCATTAATACCGGCGACCACCGTCAGTTGGTCATAACGGTACGGCGGAGAAAGAACGGTCAGAAAGCGCCGTACGATCAGGTCATACAAAGATTTTTCATCATGGGTCAGATCCCCGAGCTTCAAAGGCTGCTCAGTCGGAATGATCGCATGATGATCCGTTACTTTGCTGTCGTCCACGAGTCGTTTTGTCGGCTTGTAAGGCTGTGCCAACAACTTTTTGGCCGTTTCGGCATATGGCCCTGCAGCCAGCCCCTTGAGCCTGGACGGCAAGGTCGGTACAATATCGGCGGAGAGATAGCGCGAGTCCGTACGTGGGTAGGTAACCAGTTTATGCCGTTCGTATAAATTCTGTAGTGTGCTGGAAGTTCTCTGGGCGGAAAAGCTAAGTCTGCGATTTGCATCACGCTGCAGTTCAGTAAGATCATAAGCCAGTGGGGCTGGTTCGCTTTTGCTCTCGCGCTTGACCTGCATAATTCTTGCAGATTGCTTTTCCAACTTGCCCAGCAGGGCTTCAACCTGCCGGTAATCATAAATTCGGCTGCCGTCTTTGCCGTGCCAGTCAGCAAAAAAGTCACCGAAGTCCGCTCGGATCGACCAATAATCGACCGGAACAAACTTCTTGATCTCGTCCTCCCGCTGAACAATCATGGCAAGCGTCGGGGTCTGCACTCTTCCGGAATTCAGCTGGGCATTATATTTACAGGTTAAAGCTCTGGTCACATTCAGGCCAATCAGCCAATCTGCTTCGGCCCTGCAAACAGCGGCATCGTAAAGATTATTATAGTCAGGTCCGGGCTTTAATTTCGCGAAGCCTTCCAGGATGGCGGCATCGGTCTGGGAAGAAATCCAAAGACGTTTGAAAGGTTTCTTCCAATTGCCCAGTTTCATGATCCAGCGCGCGACCAGTTCGCCCTCTCGTCCGGCATCGGTGGCTATAATCAGTTCGTTGATATCGTTTCGTTTCATCAGTTTGCTTACCGTTTGATACTGCTGGGAAGTCTGACGGATCACCTTGAGCTTTAACTGCTCCGGAAGCATTGGCAAATCTTCCATCCGCCATTCTTTATATTTCTGGTCATAATCCTCCGGTTCGGCCAAAGTGACCAGGTGTCCCAAAGCCCAAGTAACAATATATTGTGGTCCTTCGATGTAACCCTTGTTTTTGACATTGCATTTAAGAACCCGGGCAATTTCCCGGGCCACACTCGGCTTTTCAGCCAGGACCAATGATTTCATGCGTATTCCTCCGATTTAGATATCCTATGTACCATTATAGCATAAATTTGTAAGGAGTTTTTCATAAAGGAACGGCCTGTTGGCGGCCGTTCCTTAAAAGAATTTATGATATTAATTTAATGATCAAACTCAAATTTAAGTTTTCCATTGGCGGCATCTTCCCAAACCAGACAGGCGTTGAAAGATTTTCCGCTTTTGGATTTAAATCCTTTGATCAAAGGTGTTTTGCTTTTTTTCAACAGGCTTTTCATCTGGGCCTGACTAAGTACTTTACCGCAAATCGGTGTTTTCCAGACCACAAATCCACAGCCGCTTTTCCAGTTGGAGCAGCCGTAACCTTTTTTGCCTTCAATGATACCTTCTCCGCACCGCGGACAGGGACCCAGTTTTTCAGGTCCGTTTTCCCGGACTCTCGGAGGATCATTTTCTGCCCTAGTGGCCTTTGATGTTTTAGCTAATCGGACCGGAGCCTGGGCCAGGGGCGTTTTGCCATATTTTTGTTCATAGGCCCGAAGTTCATTGATGATTCGGATCACCGCTTCCTCGACCTCGGACATGTACTTTTCCAGCGAAAGTTCACCTCGTTCAACCTGCGCCAAGTCATATTCCAGCTGACCGGTCATTTCCGCGCTGATCAGCTGGGCTGCATGCGGAAGCCTGTCTTGAATTAAAGAAATCAGCTGGATTCCTTTTTCGGTCGGATGCAGCGTTTTTTGCTCCTGTCTGATATAGCCGCGCTGAAGCAGGTTTTCAATAATCGCGGGCCGGGTAGCTACTGTCCCGAGGCCCTTCCCCTTCAGTTGCTGGCGCAGAACATCGTCTTCAATTTGTTTACCCGCACCCTCCATCGCTTTAAGCAGGTCACCCTGGGTGAAACGTTTTGGGGGTTTGGTGCTCTTTTCGTCAATCCAGACTTCAGTCGTCTGAACAGAGTCACCCCGACTGACCGCCGGGAGTTCTGTGTTTTCGTCTTGCCGGTTTTCGCGGTTCTTGTTTTTTCTCCTGGTTTTTCCTGCTGTTCCACTGCTTTCAGCCTCGGAATCTTGAGCGTCTTCAAAATCGTAGACTTTTTTCCAGCCGGAGTTGAGCAGAATCCTGCCTTTGGAGCGAAAATGTTCCTGGGCCGCTTCTGTAACAATTTCCGTCTGCTGATACCAGGCAGGAGGAAACCAGACAGCCAGGAAACGCCGCGCAATCAGGTCAAAAAGCTGACGTTCTGCTTCCGGCAGCTTATTCAAATGAACAGTTTCTGTCGTTGGAATGATCGCATGGTGAGCCGTAATCGTGTTGATGACCCGTTTGTTTTGAGGCCCACCGTAGGTTATTGCTTCATCAACATTTTCCTGATAAGGCTCCTGACGCAGGGCTTTCAGGTGAACAGGCAGCTTCGGAATCATATCCGCGGGCAAATAAGCACAATCTGTACGCGGGTAAGTGATGGCCTTTTTATCATAAAGAGACTGGGCCAGTTCCAGGACCTTTTCGGCACTAAATCCGAATCGTCTGGAAGCTGTGACTGTCAGGCTTGTCAAATCGAAAAGCAAGGGCGGAGCTTCGGAAACCTTTCTTTGTTCGGCCCGGATGATTTTCCCTCGCTGGCCCTGTGTCTTTGCAGTAATTTTTTCGGCAGTTTCCCTGTCGGTCAGGCGTCTGTTTTCCTGAGCAGGATCAAACCAGCGTCCGGTGTACTGTCCCTGCTCCGCTGAGAAGGCTGCACTGATTTCAAAATAGGTTTCAGTAACAAACTGTTCAATTTCCCACTCTCTGCGGACGATCAGTGCTAGTGTCGGGGTCTGTACCCTGCCGATGGAAATCACATTCGGTTTTTTGCGAATGGTGTCGAAGCTGCCAAACAAAGAGGTGAAGCCTTCGGTCAGATTCATTCCAAAGTCCCAGTCCGCAAAGGCCCTGCCATTGCCTGCAGCTGACAGACCTTCGACGGCTTGGCCCGACCTTAACTGATTCATGCCTTCTAGGATAGCCTCTCGCGTCAGGGAAGAAATCCAAAGCCGCGAGAGCGGTTTTGTACATCCCACCAAATCCCAGACTTCCTGAAAGAGAAGCTGCCCTTCCCTGTCGGCGTCCGTTCCGCAAATAACCTGTTTGATTTCAGAAGATTTCAGCCATTTTTGTAAAACTTGAAATTGTTGGCGCGTTTGAGATTTGATTGTACGCCGAAACGAATCGACAGCCGGTAGAACAGGCAGACGGTTCAGACTCCAACGCTTCCCGACACGTTCTAGATCCATATAGCCTTCCGGCCTTTCCAGCTCCAGAAGATGACCGATACACCAAGTTATCACATACTGGTCATTTTCGAGCCAGCCTTGTCCTTTGCCTTTTACCCCTAGGGCTGCAGCATATTCCCGGGCCTGAGCTGGTTTTTCAGCAATAATCAGTATTCTTTCCATAAGATCTTCTTTCCGTATAATTTTGTTTCCATGTGAATCTTACAGATACCTAGTACCATCTAAAATGCATGTAACACTAAAATAAATTTTAGCTTAATTTCCATAATACTCAGTATAGCATAAAACTAACCGGTACTTTGGGATAAAAAATGAAGGAGTCCGTTTCCTGGCTCTTTGGCGGAATCGGGATGATGGAATTTGTTCAATATCCTAAATGCAAAGCTGAAACGACGCTGATGATTCTGGGTCTGACTAAAAAATTCCAGGAACGGCCAGACTCTAAGAAAGAAGATCAAAAATCAAATTTTAAAGGAGGATCCCCCTATGTCGGGCCGTTTTAACATTGGCGAAAATATCACCAACGTCTTTGAAAAACTGGAAAGCTTTCTGAAAACCAAGACCGTCGTCGGCGAACCTATGCAGGTCGGAGAAGTCATTCTTGTTCCATTTATTGAGTTTACATTCGGTTTAGGTACGAGCGGCGGAAGCGGCATTGAACAGAAAAGAAACCAGGGTTCGGGTGGCGGTGCCTGTAGCGGCGGCCGTATTTCGCCAACAGCAGTTCTGGTTATCAAAGGTGATCAGGTTGAATTGCTGCCGATTGAAAAATCAGGAGGGCTCGAAAAATTAATCGATATGGTTCCCGAGATCATGGATAAAGTCAAAGATCCAAAATGCAGTGAAAAATAAATCATATGTCTAATTTTTAGTGGTGCTTCCCGACGAATAAAAAAGTTCCGCAGGAAGCACCACTAAAAATTTAAATGATGCGTGTTCATTCTATGAATGAAATGTAATCATTCCGTAGACATGCATCTTTTGGTATTAAGAAAGTAACCTTTTATCAACAATTTCGATTAACTGTTCGATTTCTGGCTTTGTGATTTGGGCACAGGCACCGAGCGCCTGCCCTTTCCTTCTCAACTCTTCACTGATCATCGAGGAGAAGATAACAACGGGCAGCTCTTTAAGCTTATCATGCTCTTTAATTTTTTTGATCAGGTGATGACCATCCATTTGGGGCATTTCAATGTCTGTAATGACCAGCTGCACTTTATCTTCGATCGAACTGCCGTCAGCAGTCATTTTGTTCAAGTTATCCCATGCTTCCAGACCGTTATCGTTGGGAATCACGTGATAACCTGCAGCGCTAAGTGTTCTGATTAGCAGTTCCCTAAGAATGCGGGAATCTTCTGCGATTAATATCGTTTTTGTTTTTCTCAGGTCGTCCATTTCTTTAGCTACCGCGGGTATCGTTGATAACTTTTTGTTCATGGTCGGATCAATCTCAGAAATAATCTTTTCAAAATCGATTAGAACGATGATTTTTTCTTCCAGCTTAACGATACCGACAGCAAAGTCCGAACCGGCAATATCCGACAAAGGTTCCATCTGAGTCCAGGATACGCGGTAAATCCTCGTGACTTCATCGACTTTGAAGCTGATCATTTCACCATTGATTTCACATACAATGATCTGCTGTTTATCTGTAGCCTGCTTAACACCGGTAATGCATTTCGTCAAATCGACAACCGGAATAATCTTATCTCGTAAAGTAAATAGTCCCTCAATATATGGATGTGAACCAACCAGGTGTGTCACCTTCACATTGTTGATAATTTCCCTTACTTTGGCGACGTTAATCCCATAGAATTTCCCGTCTACAGTAAATTCAATAATTTCAAACTCATTGGTCCCGGATTCCAGCAAAATTCCTTTATCATCCTGCATCGTCTACCTCTCTCCTCTTTCCTGTTCCCTGAGTGTGTATATCTAGTATTTTTCGCTAAAGAAGTTTCAAAATCCTTCAGGATTCGTGTTGTCTAATTAAATATTCATTTTATTTCAATAAATGCAGTTTTATTGTGACATTTGAGCATTTAATGGTTCACTTTTCTTACTTTCCGAAGTTTACCTTTAAGCGGTGTTGTTTGCAAGGCTTCAAGGACAAGTGTCCCTTTAAGGTTCAGGATTTCCACATAACTCAATTCATCCTGGATATTGATAATCCCAATATCAGCCGCTGTCATACCCGGAATGTTCGTCAGTGTACCGACAATATCCGCCGGCCGCATCTTAGATTTCTTTCCGGCATTGATCTGAAGCTTCATGATTTCCAAGTTGATCCGGGTGCCTTTCATGGCTTTATTATCCGGCACAACGGTTATTTTCTCATGAAAGGCGGCTTCGGCATTCCGGACAGTATCCTTAGACGGTCTTTGTTTCAGCGGGATCTCTCGTCCGATATATTTCTGTATATCCTGCAGGTACTTGTCATCGTCTTCAGTTATAAAGGAGATAGCCTTGCCGTTTTTATTCAGACGCCCTGTTCTGCCAATCCGGTGGACATAGCTTTCCTTTTCCTGCGGCAGATCAAAGTTGATGACAAGGGAAATATCTTCGATGTCAATTCCCCGGGCTGCCACATCTGTTGCAATCAGGTATCGAAAATAACCCTGTTTAAAATCATCCATGACACTCAGGCGGTGTCCTTGTTCCATACCGCCATGAATTTTGGCGCAAGGATAATCGAGCAATTTCAATTCCGCATAGACTTCATCCACCTGATATTTGGTATTGCAGAAAATCAGGCAGCTATCGGGGTTCTCCGTAACTGAAAGATCTTTAAGCAGTTTTATTTTATCCTGTCGGGCAATGAGGTATCTTTCCTGGGATATTCTTTCCACGGCGGATGTTTCCTCTTGCGTTTCGACATAGTCTGGATCGTGCAAATAGTGAATACAGAGTGTTCTGACATCAAGAGGCATCGTGGCAGACAGCAGGGCCGTTACGCGGTTGGCAGGTAAGCTGCGAAGGATGGTTTCTGTCTGTTCCAGAAAGCCCATATTCATCAGCTCATCCGCTTCGTCAATAACCAGGTATTTGATACAAGAAGTATCCAGCGTTCCTTTCTGAAGATGATCGATCAGCCGGCCAGGCGTTCCCACCACAATATGTGTTTTCTGCTTTAGCTCTTTCTCCTGATAATAGAAAGGAGATTTGCCGTATACTGCAGCAATTTTCAGTCTTTTAAAACGGCCGATATGAAACATATCTTCTTTGACCTGGATGGCCAGTTCTCTCGTTGGCGTGATGATCAGGGCCTGAGGCTTGTTTTCTTCCCAATCCACCAGCTGGCAAAGCGGAATAGCAAAAGCAGCCGTCTTGCCGCTGCCGGTCTGAGATTTAACAATCACATCTTTTTGGGCCAGAAACAATGGGATGACCTGTTTCTGGACGTTCGTAGGCTTGTCATAGTTCAGCAGCTGAAGGGCTTTTAATATTTCCGGACTTAACGGATATTGGTCAAAAGAAACCTGGTGCATACGGTCATCTCTTTCTTTATCAGGAGTATGTATAAATGGAATATTATAAATTTTTTAGATTTGCTCGGGCTCGTCAACGTAATGGATGGCCGCTTTCGGTCGTTGTGTCATCCTGACACAAAATCCCGCGCTTCGCAATCCATGCTCCGCTTGACGCTGTCCATCCATTTCGATGACTTAGTCTGGAGTTAGTAAGTTGTTTTTTTAGTCAGCATTACTTTGGAATCCAAGTATTAGTTGATATTCTTAAAATAGCCACACAAATAATGATTTGCATTCCAACATGCAGACTTGCTCAAATAACCATATAATCAGTCTGGGGGACAGTTCCGCTGTGAGCGGAGCACGATGCGAAGCGCGGCTTTTTGACGGCCACGGATGGCCTAATGTCGCGATGCCATGGATGGCAAGTAGCGACGCGCCAAGGATGGCGCAACAGCCGGAAAGCGGTATTGTGCCCCATAGACTAACCCTAAAAAAATGGTATTAAAAATAGTAATGCGATTGACGAATCGATCTACTATTATTATTCTATTTAGTATTATTTCTGCAGATCAGGAATCAATTCCTTTATTCTTTCTTTCAAGTGCCTTATCAACGTTAAATGCACAGCAGCAAGCTAAACAAATACGACCCCCTTGCAGAAAGGAGGCCGTAGTCCGCGCCATGGATTTAAATTACATATTTGCAGCAAGCGCATGAAAGGACAAATCATCTGATCTTTCAGCGATATGGTTTAAAACCTTGATAATGGTCGCAGGGGAAGATGTCTGTTTGACAACTTTATACTCTCTGGAGGTTTCACCATATATATTTTCGAGGACGACGAGTACATCTTTTTTGACGGCCGCAAATTGATCTGCTTCAAAAGCATTCGCCAACTTTTTAAGTTCATTACAAAAACGCATAAAAAAAACACCTCCTTCTCACATGCTCCAATACCTCAGGGAGTGTTACTTCAATATTTCAGAATTCAGTAAAACAATGATGTAAATGAAATCTTGATGTCCGTAAAAATACTCCGAAATGTATTATATAGAAGGAATAATGATGTGTCAACCATCTTTTACGGCAGCATACACTTGATTAAGGCATCTTCTGTATACATTAAGCAATTTACTTATTCGCAATTTTTAAATATAATGGTAGTACTAGCCAATTGTGGAAATATATTTCGTTGTTATGGAGGATAAATCAATGGATGTTTTCATTGCCAGACAGCCTATTTTTGACCGCAATTTGCATATCTACGGCTATGAACTACTCTACAGACAAGGCCAGGACAACAGCTTCAGCGGCATCGATGATAACCGGGCCACAGTAGAATTGATCTACAACTCCTTTGTGGTTTTTGGAATGCATGACTTAACGGATGATGCCAAGGCCTTTATCAATTTTTCCAAGGATCTTGTTGACAGTGATATCCCCTCGCTGCTGCCGAATCATAATGTCGTACTAGAAATACTTGAACGGAAAGAGGTAGTACAGTCAACTGTTGAAGCCTGTAAACGGGTCAGGGAGATGGGTTATCTGGTGGCACTTGACGATTTTGTGTTCGATCAGAGCTACTTGCCGTTAATCGAAACGGCAGACATCATCAAAATAGAGTACCCGGCTGTAAATGAAGAACTTCAGCGTAAGCTTATCAAGAAATTTCACACAAAGGTTAAGTTTGTCGCTGAAAAAATAGAAACGCGGGAAGAGTTTCTGCGCGCTTATGAAATGGGATATGATTATTTTCAGGGTTATTTTTTCAGCAAACCTTCGATCATTAATTCCAAAGAAATTGTATCACTGAACAGTAATATATTGAAAATCATTCAGGAACTCAAAATGCCTGAACCAAACTATGCGGTGATTGGCAATATTGTTCAAAGTGATCTCGGCCTGACCTATAAAATTTTTAAACTTGCCAACTCCATATACTTTGGGACAAAAAATAAAATCAATTCTATCCCACAGGCGCTCGCCCACCTTGGCTTAAAAGAACTGTACCGCTGGAGCTCAATCATCATGCTGAAAGATCTACAAAATATCGAAAATGCGGAGCTGATCAAATTGTCACTTATCCGAGGGAAACTAATGGAACTTTTAGCTTCAGAACTGGGAGATAAAATGAGCAGTTCTGAATTCTTTTTTACCGGGATGTTTTCTTCGATTGACGTCCTGCTGAACAAAAGCATGGAGCAGGTGCTCCAGAGCCTTTCCCTGTCGGATCATGTAAAACTGGCCTTGCTCGGCCAGGATAATAAACAACGGCGCTTATTGAATTTCATCATTGACTTTGAAAATGCGCAATGGAGCGAAGTCGAAAATCAGAATCTGATCAATAAGCTCGGCATTAAACGCTTTATGCTTTTATATGTAGAAGCTATTAAATGGACTAGATCCCTGGATTATTAACACTGAAATGATCATCGGGTGAAGTCGTATCATTGGAGCGTATCATTCGAGCAAAGACAGGAATGAAAAGTTCAGACAATCAATCAGTCCACGGTTCGTCAGGCGCAGTTCCGGGATAACAGGCAGACTTAAGAGCGCCATGGTCATAAATGGCGAGACCAAATTACATCCAAGCTCTTTCCAGGCTTCATCAAGCTGATCCACCATTCCGGCCACTTCCTCGACCGGTCTGTCCGACATTAAGCCGGCAATCGGCAGAGGCAGTACGGCCAGCACTTTCCCGTCTCTCACTGCGGCCATCCCGCCGCCAAGGTCAGCCACCGTATTGCCGGCAAGCGCCATATCCTCGTCATTTACACCGATAATAATCAGATTATGGCTGTCATGAGCTACTGTTGATGCGACTGCCCCGCTCTTCATCTGGAAACCTTTGACATATCCTAGGCCATAATTCCCTGGGCCGCCGTGCCTTTCCAGGACCATAACTTTGGCAATATCGGCTGTAATGTCAGGACATACCTGCCCTTGCGCTGTTCCCATCTCGATCACGCGATGAAGGGTTCCGGTCTGGGCTTCTTTGATCTCGATGACATGTGCCCTGACCGTCGTTCTTCCTTTCGGAGCTTTGATGATGAAATCTCCGGATTTCAGTTTATTGGACAGATGAACGGAACTGCGGAACTTCTCCGGATAGCTGGCGGATGAAATTTCAGCCAGCATCTGTCCTTGTTCTGCTATAAATTCCCCGTCTATCATCACTTTTTCCACGGTGACTTCCGCGAGGTCACGCAGAAAAACAATATCTGCACATCTGCCAGGCGAGATACTCCCGAGATGCCGGTCAAGCCCGAAACACTGAGCAGGATTAAGGGTTGCCATTTGAATCGCCGTCACCGGATTGACACCCTGGCGAATCGCCTGGCGGATCACATGATTCAGGTGTCCTTTGGCCATAAGGGTATGCGGATGCACATCGTCCGTCACCAGCACGGCATACCGGGAATCTACTTTGTTTTCAGTAATGGCCCGGACAGTTTCCTTAACGTCCTGCCAGGCTGAACCTTCCCGCAGTTTGGCATACATACCGAGACGCATCCGGGCCAGGGCATCCTCCCTGGTCGTACTTTCATGGCAGGACAGAATTCCGGCTGCTGCATAAGCCTGTAATCCTTGTTCGAGATCAGCAGAAGCGTAATGCCCGGTAACCGGCTTGCCGGCACTTAGCGTTGCCTTTAATTCGGCATGAACATGCGCATCACCAGAGATGACTCCCGGGTAATTCATCATTTCCCCGAGCCCGATGATTCGGCCGTTCTGCAGCGCTTCTTCAATTTCTGCCGGACCAATGATCGCTCCGGCATCTTCAAAACCCGGGGCAGCAGGTACACAGGACGGCATGGTGGCCAATACTTTAAGCGGCATGGCCTGTCCTTCTTCGACCATCATCCTAACACCTTCCAGGCCGAAAACATTGGCAATTTCATGCGGGTCCATAACAATACACGTCGTTCCCTGCGGCAGAACGGCCCTGGTGAATTCCCTCAGCGTGACCATGCTGCTCTCAACATGCAGATGTCCGTCCAGAAAACCCGGTGCCAGTGTATAGCCTGAGGCATCGATGATTTCCGTCTGTTCCCCGATGGTAGGCGCGGCATTACCGACCAGGACAATCCGGCCGTGTTTGATCGCAATGTCCTTGTTTTCTTCAATTTCACAAGTATTTACATTGATAATGCGGCCACCCCGGATCACCGTGTCCGCTTTCAGGATACCCATGGCGGTTTGAGCCAGTTCGGCTGTTTTCTCTTGAAAATCTTTTACGAGAAAATTGAGCGCACAATCATTTAACATGTGGATCCCCTCGTTTTACTTCATGGATGATTCCTTTTAGCTATGATTACTTTTATCAATGATTTTATTTCATCTCATTAATTATAGATCATTTTCTGTCTGGGCGGCAATCAGGGTGGCGGCCCCGTATTTTTCCCTTAAACGCGGTTTCTCAATCTTACCGGTTGGATTGCGCGGGACCTTGTCGAAGATAATCCGGCGCGGACGTTTATAGCGGGGCATTGGTGCACAGAAAACGCCGATATCTTCTTCTGTGCAGATACTTCCCGGTTTGAGTTCGATGATTGCTGCGGTAATCTCACCCAGGCGCGGATCAGGCAGACCAATCACTGCGACATCCTTAATCGACGTATGTGCACGCAGGAAGTCTTCGATCTGAACCGGATAAATATTTTCGCCGCCGCTGATGATCACATCCTTTTTCCTATCGACCAAATAAATAAAGCCGTCCTCATCCATCCTGGCCACATCACCGGTCAGCAGCCAGCCGTCTTTCAACGCTACAGCCGTGGCTTCAGGGTCGTTGTAGTAGCATTTCATGACACCCGGACCTTTGACCCTCAGTTCCCCTACCTGACCCTGTGGGACCGGACAGCCGTTTTCGTCCGTAATTTGAACTTCCCACTGATAACCGGGTATCCCAATCGCGCCCACTTTATGGATGTTCTCTATGCCAAGATGCACACAGCCCGGTCCGATGGACTCACTCAGACCGTAATTTGTATCGTACAGATGATTTGGAAAATAGTTTTTCCAGCGGCGGATCAGGCTGGGAGGTACTGGCTGGGCCCCTATATGCATCAGGCGCCATTGGGAGAGCTCATAATCCTCCAGCTTGACTTTGCCGCTCTCTATTGCATCCAGAATATCCTGGGCCCATGGAACGAGAAGCCAGGCGATGGTGATTTTTTCCTCGCTGATCGTCTTTAGAATCCACTCCGGTTTGACGCCGCGCAGCAGGACAGCTTTGCTGCCCGAGAGCAGGCTGCCAAACCAGTGCATTTTGGCACCGGTATGATATAGCGGCGGTATGCACAGGAAATTGTCGTCACGGGTCTGTCTATGATGGTTTTGTTCCGTATAACAGGCCGACATTAAGCTCCGGTGTGTATGTAGGATGGCTTTCGGAAAACCGGTCGTCCCAGAAGAAAAGTAGACGGCCGCATCATCATCGTCAGACAGTACAACTTGCGGCACCTCCGAGGAACTGTTTGCTGCCAGCCGGTCGTAATTCTCCGCAAAAGACGGACGGTTTTCACCCGCAAATAAAAGCGCTCTGACTTTAGGGATTTGATCGTAAATGGTTTCAACACGGCCAATAAATTCCGGTCCGAAGATCAACGCAATTGTATCGGACAATTCCAGGCAGTATTTGATTTCTTCAGCTGTGTAGCGAAAATTTAAAGGGACTGCAACAGCGCCGGATTTTAAGATACCGAAGTAAATTGGCAGCCATTCAAGGCAATTCATTAATAGAATGGCGACTTTATCGCCCTTCTTAATGCCTCTTTTCAGAAGGAAATTAGCCATGCGGTTCGCTTTTTCGTCAAAAACCCGCCAGGTCATTTCCAGCCGGTATTCCCCTGCCGGATTGTTTTCGATCAGTTCATACTCTCTCCAGGTGACATTATGGCTTTCCTGAAGATCCAGATTAATCTCAGTCAGACATTTCTCCTGGCCGTACAACGCTGCGTTGCGTGCCAGCAATTCAGTAATGGGCATTGTTCAATCTCCTCCCGTTCTACCATGACAACATTTATTTATCAACAGTTGACTTATTAAGATGCTAAATTATAAAAATGTAAAATCAGTAGCGGTTATCAAAAATACGGGTTGATTTCTTTTCACTTCGGGGAAGTTCTCCGATAGCTACGGCCTTCGGGACGACGGAGATCCCAATTTTTGCTTTACAATGTTGTTTGACGTCTTGTTCGAGCTGCTTTTTATCTGCATTGTTTTCGGTCTCAAAGAACAGCGTCATAATATCTTTGCCGCTTAAATGGTCAATCATGACCTGGTATTCACTGCTGGCGCCTTCTACTTCGCGCAGAAGCTCATCAATCTGACCCGGGAAAATATTGACGCCCTTAACTTTGACCATATCATCGGTACGGCCGATAATGGTATCGATTCTGGGATAAGCCAGGCCGCAGGCACATTCTCCTGGCAGGAAACGGGTTAAATCATGGGTGCGGTAGCGAATCAGCGGCGCGCCTTCCTTCTTTAAGGTCGTAATCACGAGTTCCCCGATTTCGCCTTCCGGTACCTGCTGGCCGGTATGCGGATCGATAATCTCAAAGTATAGATAATCATCCCAATAATGCATGCCGCATTCGTAATCGCAGCTCATCGCGATACCCGGTCCGTAAATCTCAGTCAAGCCATAGATATCGTATAATTGAACACCTAGTTCACCGGCGATGCGTCGGCGCATTTTTTCACCCCAGCGTTCTGACCCAATAACGCCTTTACGCAGGTGGATTTTGTCCTTGACGCCCCTTTTGGCAATTTCTTCAGCCAGGAGAAGGGCATAAGATGAAGTCGCGCACAAAACCGTACTCTTTAAATCCATCATCATTTGAATTTGTTTGTCGGTATTACCGGGGCCCATCGGAATAACCATGGCCCCTAAAAGCTCAGCTCCGTTCTGAAAGCCGATGCCTGCTGTCCACAAGCCGTAACCTGGTGTAATATGAACCCGGTCCAAGTTGGTCAGACCCGCTGTTTCATAGCAGCGTTTAAACATGATGGCCCAGTCCTCGACATCTCGCCTTGTATACGGAATAATGACCGGGGTGCCGGTGGTTCCGGAAGAGGAATGAATCCGGACAATCTGACTGTCGGGAACAGCCTGCAGGCCAAGCGGATAAGCTTCTCTCAGATCATCTTTATTGGTAAATGGTAATTTTTCAAAATCTTCCTGGCTTTGCATGCTCTGAAGTTCGTTCCCTGCAAATTTCTTGCTGTAAAAGCCGTCGAGACTACAGAGCTTGGTCAGAGTATTCTTAATTGCTGCAAACTGGGTTTCATTCATCCGTTTCATACACAAATATTCCCCTCTTCTATGTTTTGGGCACCAGCCCGAAGGGCCTGAATGTTCATGTCCAGCAGTTTAGCCGGCAATACGCTTTCCAGAGCAGTTTCGATTTCCGTAAGTGTAAAACCAAGTACACCGCTGCCTGCTGCTGCACCGAGTAAGGCAGTGTTTAAGACTTTTGATGAGCCGCAGACAGAACAGACTGCATCGCTATCCACAATATAGAGCCGGCTGACACTGTTTTGCAGATAGTCCAGCATCGTCTTCCCCTCATAGCCTTCAGCCGAGAGTGAAGCTGTGACCGGTTTAATTGCTTTTTGACTGACAATGACGGTCCCTTGAGGCTTTAAAAAAGGAAGCGCCCGTACAGCTTCCGCGGGTTCAAAGCCTATCACAAGATCAGCTGTCTTCAGTGCTACCAGCGGAGCGTGAATATTTTCACCGATCCTTACATGGCTGACGACGCAGCCACCCCGCTGGGCCATGCCGATCGTCTCCGCTGTACGAACTTTTAAGCCTTTTTGCATCGCGGATTGGGCAATAACTTTGGAAGCCAGGACAATTCCCTGACCGCCTACCCCAGCTAAGATAATATTCATACCGGCTCACCTCCTATCGCAGCAAAAGAACAGATCTGTGTACAGAGGGAGCAACCGTAACATAAAGCCGAATCAATTTCAGCCTTATCCACTTTCCAAGTAATGGCCGGACAGCCCAATTCTTTGATACAGCGCTTGCAGCCACTGCATTTTCCGGGATCGACCGTAAATCGGGGCCCTGGTTTGGCTATTGCAATACACGGATATTCAAAGATCACCGCTGAAACGCCGCGCACCGCTGCAGCATCTTGGACGGTAGCGACCGCTTGTTTTAAGTTGAGCGGATTGCATGTCGTAATCTGTTTAACACCCAAGGCCCGAAGGACAACCGGAATACTAATTTTTTCAGCGATACTTCCCATCATGGTTTTCCCTGTGCCCGGGTGTGGCTGATGGCCGGTCATCGCCGTTGTCGAATTGTCGAGGATAATCAATACGATATCAGTTTCATTGTAAACAGCATTAATCACACCGGCAATGCCTGTATGAAAAAAGGTTGAATCACCGATAAATGCAAAGTTAACCGTATCCGGTTCAGCGCGGTGCAGTCCCTGGGCAATCGTAATGCCTGCGCCCATGCAGAGGCAGGTGTCAACCATCTCCAGCGGACTTGCATTACCAAGCGTATAGCAGCCGATATCACCGGAAAAGACCGCTTTCTTACCTTTCATGGCTTTTTTCACCGCGTAAAAAGAAGCGCGGTGCGGACACCCGGCACAGAGTACCGGAGGCCGGACCGGCAGGTCCGGCTGCTGCTCAGGCTGTATAACTTCTACAATCTGTTGATCCTCTTCAGCTATGTTTTCTTCTTTATTGTTTATATCCTCATGTTTAGCATTCAATGTGGAGAGATTTAGACGGCAATCTTCATCCTGATTGGGCTTCTTTAAGAATTTCGTGATTGCCTTGAGTGCGATTTCAACGCTGTTTTCCCCGGCCTGAGGGCTATGGCCGCTCAGTTTGCCGAAGACGTTGACAGGCAAATGGTATTGGCCGCACAGGAAAATCAATTCTTTTTCAATCACTGGGTCCAGTTCTTCGATCACCAGAACTTCATCGAGGCCACTTAAGAACTCTAGGGCCAGTTTTACCGGAAAAGGATACGGCGTTGAAACTTTGAACAGTTTATAGTCAATATCCGAACTATTCTTCTGTATATCGTTTTCGCGTTGACGGCACTCCTTCAGGGCCTGGATTGCTTCACACGTATAAGCATAACTGATGCCTCCTGTGGCAATACCTCTTTTACCGCTGCCGGTTAATGTATTGCAGGGATAGGACGAAAAGTCCGCTTCCAGTATTGGACGCCTGGCTTCAATTTGCAGATGCTTTTCATAAGAAAGACGAGGAAAAATCGTCCACTTCGGATTTTTGACAAAAGCACCGACCGAAAAAGCCGCCTGAGCGGGTTCGAATATCATAGAGGCGCTACCATGACAAACACGCGTGGTTGGACGAAATAAGACCGGGGTCTTATATTTTTCCGAATAAGCAAACGCATCGCCAATCATCTGATAAGCTTCTTCCGGCGAAGATGGGTCAAAGACAGGCAGTTTGGCAAAAGAAGCGAAATGGCGGGTATCCTGCTCTGTCTGGGAAGAAATAGGTCCGGGATCATCAGCAACAACGATGACCATTCCCCCCTCTACCCCGATATAAGCGAGGCTCATTAATGGATCGGAAGCAACATTAAGGCCAACCTGTTTCATGGTCACCATCGTTCGGAGACCAGTATAGGCTGCACCAGCCGCAACTTCCAGCGCAGATTTTTCATTAACCGACCATTCAACATAAATATTCCCGGGATTTTTCCGGGCGACAGTTTCCAATATTTCTGTGGAAGGCGTGCCAGGGTAGCCAGTTACAACCGCAACGCCGGCCCGGATAGCTCCCATAGCAATTGCCTCATTCCCCATTAAAAGTACTTGTTCCATGAATCGTCCTCCTAAAGCAGATCAAGACTAATAGACTAATATTGACGAACAAACCAATAAGCTTGCCCTTTAAAGAAAGACAAGCTTTGAAATTGCAAAATAACATATTTAAGTATAATTCTTTTTTGGCATGATCGTCAACGACATTACTGTTTTTAAGGTAATATTTTATTTTATATAGCTGTTATCCTTCAGTACGACGTCATGTGAACCGCCCTCCACAATGCTTGTTGCAGATACGAGCGTGAGTTTGGCGTTTTTGTGCAGTTCAGGAATCGTCAGAACCCCACAGTTGCTCATGGTTGAACGGACTTTGTTCAGGCTCAAGGTTACGTTGTCTTTTAAGCTGCCGGCGTATGGCACATAGGAGTCAACGCCTTCTTCAAAAGAAAGCTTGCCGTCACCGCCGAGATCGTAGCGCTGCCAGTTTCTGGCACGGTTAGATCCTTCTCCCCAGTATTCCTTCATGTAGCTGCCATTGATATTAACTTTGTTCGTCGGACTCTCATCAAAACGTGAGAAATACCGGCCAAGCATGATAAAATCGGCACCCATCGCCAGAGCCAGCGTAATATGATAATCATGGACGATACCGCCATCCGAGCAGACGGGGATGTAGATTCCGGTTTCTTTAAAATATTCATCGCGCGCATTGGCAACTTCAATCAACGCGGTAGCCTGTCCGCGGCCTATCCCTTTTTGTTCGCGGGTAATACAGATCGACCCGCCGCCAATACCGACTTTGACAAAGTCAGCCCCAGCTTCGGCCAGAAATAAAAATCCATCGCGGTCCACGACGTTCCCGGCACCCACTTTTACGGATTCACCGTATTTTTTGCGAATAAAATCAATCGTCCTTTTCTGCCATTCCGAAAAGCCTTCGGAAGAATCAATGCAAAGAACATCCGCTCCGGCATTGACCAGCGCAGGCACCCGTTCTTCATAGTCCCTGGTATTAATCCCAGCTCCGACAATATACCGTTTGGAGGTGTCCAGAAGCTCCCTCTCGTATTCTTTATGGGAATCGTAGTCTTTGCGGAAGACCAGATACTTAAGGTTTTGGTCTTTATCGATCAAAGGTAAAGCATTCAGCTTATGGTCCCAAATAATATCGTTGGCTTCACTCAGGGTGACCTGATCGTTTCCGCAGATCAGATCCTCAAACTTCGTCATGAATTCTTTGACTTTCGTATCTTTGGACATTCTGCTGACGCGGTAATCTCTGGTCGTAACAAGACCTAGCAGCTTACCCGTAGCTGTACCGTCTGAGGTCACAGCCACTGTGGAATGATCCGTTTTGGCTTTCAGGGCCAAAATGTTCGCCAGCGTGCTGTCCGGGGTGATATTGGAATCGCTGGTCACAAAACCTGCCTTATAGTTTTTGACACGCGCAATCATCTGAGCCTGTGTATCAATCGGTTGAGAGCAATAAATAAACGAAATACCGCCTTCTCTGGCCAGAGCGATTGCCATTTTATCGTCCGAAACAGACTGCATGATTGCCGATACCAGAGGAATATTCATATTGATGGAAGATTCCTCACCTTTTTTGTATTTTACAACGGGAGTCTTCAGACTTACATTTGACGGGGTACAGTCTGCTGAAGAATACCCGGGTACTAATAAATATTCTCCAAAAGTATGAGAAGGTTCATCAAAATAAGTAGCCATATCAATCTCTCCTTTATCATTAATATTAATCGTTCAAAGCATTTTTATTGCATAAAGCTTGTACTTCTTCATTTATATCAGGCGCTAGCCAAGTCTTCTTGAGAATCAACTACGAAGATTTAACCAGAAATATTCTTATTCGCTAAATATTATCACATTCCCTTCAAAAATCAAGATGTTGACAGAAATTCAGACAATTTTAATTTTATATTATAGCAAAAAACAGAGTTTAACAGGATTTCCCTGCCAACAAAGATAGTGTATAGTATTCTTAGTATTGAATGATCAGAGAGGAAGATGCTTGTGTACAATAATATTCTTGAGACCATTGGACATACTCCGTTGGTCCGGATCAACAGATTAAATCCGAAGCCGCACATTGCGCTGTACGCAAAGCTGGAGGGTTTTAATCCGACTGGAAGCATCAAAGACCGCATTGCCTTAAAAATGATTGAGCAAGCCGAAGCGTGTGGCTCGCTTGTCCCTGGCAAGACCATTATTGAACCGACTTCCGGCAACACAGGGATTGGCCTCGCCATGATCGGTGCTGTTAAAGGATATAAGGTTGAAATCGTGATGAGTGAAGCCGTATCCGTAGAGCGCCGCAAAATGATTGAAGCTTTTGGTGCCAGGACAATCCTGACCGACCCTTCCCAGGGAACTGACGGAGCAATCCGCAGAGCGCATGAGCTCTGCAGGATGTATCCAGAGAAATATTTCATGCCGAACCAATTCTCAAACGAATATAATAAGCTCGCCCATTATTATACGACTGCGCATGAAATATGGGAGGAGACCCACGGAAAAGTCACTCACTACGTTTCCGCACTTGGTACATCTGGGACGCTCATGGGCGTTGGCATGGGTCTGAAGGACAAGAATCCTGCGGTTCAAATTATTGAAGCCCACCCTGAAAAAGGCCATTATATTCAGGGTCTTAAAAACATGGAAGAGGCCATTGTGCCGGAAATCTATGATCCCAGCAAGATAGACCGGACAGTCATGATTGAATCTGAGGCCGCTTTTGCCATGGCCAGAGCCATCGTCCTCCAGGAAGGCATCTTTGTCGGCATGAGCAGCGGAGCCGCAATGATTGCAGCTTTGGAATGCATCAAAGATATCGAAGAAGGATTGATCGTGGTCCTGTTTGCTGATCGCGGGGAAAAATATCTGAGTACGAATCTATTTAATTTAGCTGAATAAGCAGCAGATAATAGCAGACGAAAGATCCAAACAGTAATTGGTTTGGATCTTTCGTCTGCCTTCGCTTAACTTAGATCATACTTATTAAGAATTATATTTTATATTGTCTGGTTCTTGAACTGTGTATCATACAGCTTTTTATAGATCCCGTCCCGTAACAATAAGTCCGCATGTTTTCCTACTTCCGCGATCCGTCCTTTTTCTACGACAAGGATCTGGTCGGCTGCCAGTACCGTGGAAAGCCTGTGGGCAATAATAAAACTTGTCTTCCCTTGCAGCAGCGGAACCATTGCTTTTTGAATGTACAGCTCGGACACCGAATCCAGGGAAGAAGTTGCTTCATCAAAGATAATGATCCGGGGATCCTTCAGGATGACGCGGGCAATCGAGATCCGCTGCTTCTCCCCTCCTGACAGCTTGATTCCCCTGTTTCCGACCACCGTCTGGTATTTGTCCGGCAGCGTCATGATAAAATCATGGATATAGGCTGCCCTGCAGGCTTCTATCATTTCAGCTACCGTGGCATCTTCCCGGGCGTATTTTAGGTTTTCTTCAATTGTGTCATTAAATAAATAAGGCTCCTGCATCACAATGCCAATTTGTCTGCGCAGGGACTGAAGTGTCAGATCCCTGATATCTTCTCCGTCAATTTTAACACAGCCGTCCATAACATCGTACAGTCTTGGGATTAGATTCGTGATGGTTGTCTTCCCTGCCCCACTCGGACCGACCAGCGCGACCATGGTTCCGGGGACAACGGAGAAGTTGATATCCTGGAGAACAGGTATTTTATGATCATACGAAAAGGAAACGTGTTCAAAATCAACTTGACCGACAGCCGAGACAATGGTTTTCGCTTTGTCACGATCCACAATCTCAAACGGCTGGTCAAAATAGTCGAAGATCCGCTGAAATAAAGCGAACGAACGGACAACATTGATATGGATGTTTGACAGCTGGGCTGCAGGGGTATAAAGCCTGGCCAGCAGTGCTACAAAAGCCACAATTTCCCCGACAGTGATTTCCCCATGCATATAGAGGTAACCGCCAAAAAAATAGATGAGCATCGGCCCAATGAAGGTAAAAATGCTGATAGTCATCGTAAACCATTGCCCGGCTAAAGACTCTTTTGTCCGCAGGCGGGATTCTTCCCGATTGACTTTCTCGAATTTCGTATAATCCGCTTTTTCTTTCGTAAAAATTTTCATCAAGATCGAACCGCTGATGCTGAATGTCTCCTGTAAAATCTGGTTCAGTTCATCGACCTTGGCCTGGGTCTGGGATACAATCTTCCATCTGACTTTGCCGACTTTGCGTGTTGGTATGACAAAAAGTGGAACGATTACCATGCCGACAATCGCCAGTTTCCAGTTCATCGAGATCAGCGCCGCAGCTGTGGTGACAAGCGTCAGGGTGCTACTGAGCGTATTGATGATCGTGCTGTTCAGCATTTCCTGGACGCCATTGATATCGCTGTTCATCCGCGTGATGATTTCACCCGGTTTGACCGAGGAGAAAAAACGCAGGGACATATGCTGAATATGCTCAAACATCTGGTTTTTCATCTTATAGATGATATTCCGGGCAATCAAGGTTTTGAGATAATTTTGTCCGACCATCAACAAACCGCTTAAGATAGCTGCCCCGATGGCAACCAGCATCAGAATCGCCAGGTACTTCATATCGTGCTGAGGCAGAGCCTCATCTAAAATACTCCGGGTCGCTAGGGGCGGTACGAGTCCAAGCAGCGCTGAAATGACCAGGGACAGGATGATCACGACGGTTTGTTTCCAGTACGGAATAAAATACCGGAAGATTCTGGCCAGCATTTTGCCCGTAATTTTTGGCAGTTCCACTGAATCATCGATGAAACGCACTCTGCCAAGACCCATCGTACCACCACCCTTCCGATTAATTCTCTATGGGTAGATTAGCACGACTTGGCAGGATTGAAAAGCCTTTAACGAATCTCCTAATACCAGTATTGAACAGATCCGTCCCAATTATCGAATATGATATAGAATGAGTCTCCGTAGTACATTCCACCGCTAAACGCATTCGAGCCATATCTTGTTTGAAGGTCATTCAGCATGGCCTCCAACCACACAAAATAAGCATCGAAATGATTATCCAACACGTCCGATTCAGCAGCATCTGTCTCAGGGGTAACCGTAAATACAATAAATGCACTTCCATCATGGGAAGTATCGGTATTACCTTGATAGGCAGTCACGGTAACGGAATATTTGATTGTTTGGCCTGCAATCACATTTGTGCCGTAGGCATTCTGAATATAAGAAGCCATATTGGAAAATACACTGTAAATGGCCGGTAAAATTTCCGGCAGTGTTTTATTAATATTCTCCAAGAGCATAGGTTTTAACAGGTTAATCGGAACTGCGAAGTTCAGGTTCTGGCCACCATAATATACGGCGGCTGTAATACCGATGACTTTTCCCTGCTCATCCACCAGCGCACCGCCGCTTGACCCGGAACTGATCGGGGCAGAAATCTGAATATATGTCGTTCCATTAATATCTCTTAATTTTGTGCTGATTAAACCGTTAGATAAAGTATTTTCCAATCCGAACGGGTTACCGATTGCATAGATATTATCTCCTGTTTCAATCAGGCTAGAATCACCGAGGGAGACAGCAGTCAATCCTGTCGCACTAATTTTAAGTATGGCCAAATCGGTTGTTTCGTTATAACTTAAGACCTTTTGGACATCATAGGATGTCCCTGCCGCGGTCTTTACTTTAGCACTGTACGAGCCTTCAATTACATGGTAGTTCGTCGCAACCTTGCCGCTGGAATCAACAATAAAACCGCTGCCGCTCCCCAGAGCATTCCCGCTGCTGTCATAAGTCTCAATGTAAACGATAGAAGGGCTGACCTTGGCAAAAATCTCTTTGGCGGTTAAGGTCCCTCCCGTTTCAATCCCAAGGTAACTGTTGACTAGGGATGATGAAATTGCAGCTTCTCCGCCGAGTATATTCAGCTGTGTAATACTGGAGCTAATGGCTGCTAAGTAATTATTAATGCGGCTGTCTGATGTTTTTCCGGTCAAGATAATCGGTGAGCTCAATTTCGCGGCATAGGATGAGCCTGCCAGAGCATCGGCAAAATTATTACCGGTTGCTAAAAATGTATTGTCGAAGGCATATTCGGGCTCAAAAGCTTTCAAAACCGCTAGATTTGTAGCATAGCGGTCGCTGCCTTGAATGCGTGTCGGGCTTGGGAGGGCGTTGAAGACTAAATCATTGATCTCAGCAGTATTGCCGATCACATAAGTTTGCTGAATACTGTTGTTTGCAATATATTGTTCCAGGCTTTCGCTGACCGTACTCTTATCCACCAGGATCATTGGAATTTGTTTTTTGCCGGCGTAGGATGAAATCGAAAGCGCATTCGGATAATCACCCCCAGGAGCGACGACAAGCATTCCGGATGTATTACCGATACGTTTAGCTATCTCAACCGAGGTATAATATCTGTCGCTTCCGGACAGTCGGGTAACTGAGATTCCCATCGACTTCAGCTGGGTTTCAACAGCCGTAGAAACGACAGCTGGTCCACCGACAATATAGACATTCTTTGTGCCTAGCGCAGTCAGCGTGGACCTCGTAACTGCTGTTAAACTGTCTTTTTCCGTCAGTAAGATCGGAGCATTATACTTTGCTGCCAGAGGGGTTGAGGCCAAAGCATCAGGAAAGTTACTTCCACAGGCGATAATCGCCCATTGTGAGCCTCCGGACCAACCTTCTTTGGCAATATTAGCGGCAGTGGTATACCGTGTATCCCCAGAAATACGGTGGGTAGGGATCGTCGATGCTAAAGCCTCGGGGACAAATGCACCCAGACATAAGATTAAAGTTAACATTACTGAAAGGCATTGTTTTGCGTATCTTTTCACTTTGTATCTCCTTTCAACCCACAGCAGATTAGGTTCTTACAAAATTCTTTATATGAAAATGATTTAATTATTATACTATATCATACCATTATTTACAAAAAATAACGATCCCATAGTTTCTTTTATTGAAGCAGCAAATATGCAAAGACATTTTTTAGAGCATGCCTGTGCAGCGGCTATAAGGTTATCAGTTTAAACCGGAAGCCCAATGGATGGGATGAATCAAGATATAAAACGGGCCGGCGTTACTTTCTTCAAGTTTTGGGTAAGGAAATGGTTCCCAGATACCGCCTGAATCGCTCATATACGTGAAGTGTTGGATTATGGGTCCATAGGCAGTACCGATAATACCATAATCGTGCGGATCCTCTCCGGCCATAATCGCCTGATAATTCGTAACGCCAAGCCTGATATTCTCTTCTGCCCCGTGGGAAGCAATGGTATATACATTTCCGAATTGCTGTCGGAAATGAGCAATCTCTGACTTTAATCGTCTTCGCAATTCTTGTTTGACAGCCGGCGTTATATCCTGTGCAGATTTGAGATGATTTAGCCGAGAATAATCTGCCAAAGTCTCGTAATGCAGTCCAACTTCATGTCCCAGCGCCCTTACTTCTTTGAGAACTTCAGGATCGGCGGTGCACCAACGAAAATAATAGGTACTTTTGACTCCTCTGAGATGTTCAATCTTTGCCATAGCTAAAGCCTTCTCAGCGGATACATCCACATCATGCCTTAAAACGATAGTTTTCTTGGTAATTGGAGCATGGTTATAGTAATCCATAACCCTTATAGGTTTGTAGCCAAGCAAGATAATTTCATCCAGAAATCCTTCATAGTCTTTTTGGTCCACCGACAGTATAATCTGTTTATTCGAAGCAGTTTCCGGTTTAAGTGTTAAATAGCGTATTGAGCTCACATGTCCGGAATTTTTCGCCATAACCACGTACTTTCCTGCTAAAAGCCTTTTTTTAAGCGGTGTTTTGCCGATATACACGTTGTTGATATAGATTGGAATCCCTTGCACCGAATCGGTCTTGATTTCAAGGTAATAGCTATCCAAGCCTGTTTGGATTGTAATTTCTTGGGCTTTTTCATCCAAGGTTACAATAGCCCCTATCTTTTCTAAATAATCACGGAAAGAGAAAATAGTGTCCTGACTGAATAAGTGATTCGGAGTATGAAATTTAATGATATTAACTGAGATTAATAATTTTCCAGCCATTAGAACAACTGCCAGCAAAAGTATGCCAACGGCGGCTACCTGGGACTGTCGTGTAACGTTTAATTTCATATTCTTTAACTTTCCTCTGTCGTTCTTAAAAATACGTACCTGTACATCTCTCTGAAAAACATACCGAACTTAGACAAAATAGAGTTATTTGTGAATTATGTTACGATATGTATAATACGTATTATTTTTCATTATGTAAATATAAATTTTCTTGGCTTCTAAAATAGGGTTGAATGTATGATGCTGTAGAAAATTAACGAGCAGAACTTTATAATAAATACAACCAATTATTTGATTTGAGGTAGTTATGAACAGAAAATCTTATGTTACCCGTATGCCTGATAAGACAGGAGCTTTCCTGCTCGCTTCCAAGATCATTGCCAAATACTGCGGCAATATTGTCCGCGTGAGCTACAATAAGGCTGTTGACCTGCATATGCTGTTTCTGGATGTCGAGGCCACTGCCGAAAACCATCAGAAAATCGCCAAAGAACTCGAAACGGTCGGTTATCTTAAAAATGAACTCTCTGAAACACGCGTCATCGAGGTCAATATCAAAATTCCGGACCGGCCTGGTGCCGTACTGCCTGTCCTTAAAATTCTGGACCTCTATAATATTAATATCTCGTATTTGAATTCGAGTGCCAACGGTACACCCTATCAGGATTTCAAAATGGGCCTGCTGATCGAAAATCCGGATATGATTAAAATGTTGCTCGATGATATCAGCGTAGTTTATCAGATTGATATCATCGAATATGACGATTTTGAAAAGAATTTGGACAATACGATTTTCTATATCCGGCTGGCGAATGAAATGCAGCATATCCTTTCTTTAAGTACAGAACAAACCATGGAATTCATCTCCGAATCGAACCGGATCCTCCAGATGCTGCAGGAGACCGGTGAGAGTCCCAAAAAAGTCTTTGGCTATATCCGTCGTTTTGCGTATTTTATCAGCAAATACCGTGGCAGCCATTTCAGCGCCGACATCGATCAGGTCCGGATCAGTGAACTGGTCACACTGTACAGCATCCAGCCGCCCTGCGGCAGCAACACCTATGTGCTTGCTTCAGCTGAAGAACTCGTTTTAATTGATACCGGCTATGCAATCTATGCCGAAGAAATGTTCAAGATATTCAAGGAGCTTTTTCCGGCCTGGGATACGCTGAAAAAACGCGTTTTTATCACCCATGCCGACGTCGACCACTGCGGCCTGCTCCCTAAACTCGAAGGCATACGTATCGGCTTAAACCAAAAGAGCGCCGACAGTCTAAGGTGTCAAGCCGCCGGAATCCCCGATTACCGTGAAAACAGCGATCTTGGCTGGGGCTACAGCAAACTCAGCCGGATCATCTCCGGCTATACCCCGCCAAATCCCGAACAGTTCGAAGTACTTGACGCCGGCTTTCCGACCACGGCACCCGAAGAACATCAGGAACTGATCCCGATCGCAGAATTCACCGTTGCTGATCTGAAATTCCAGGTTTTCGAAGGCAGCGGCGGCCATCTTTACGGCGAGATGATCTTTGTCTGCGAAGAATACGGCCTGGTGTTCACCGGTGATAACCTCGTGAATATCAGCGGCTTCTCCGAGGAAAGAGCCGCGTTCAACTCCCTGGCACCTTACCTGATGCGGAGTGTGAACATCGACTCGCAAAAAGCAACCGAGATGCGCAGGCAGATCATGAGGCTGCTGGTAGAATTAGAAGACAAAAATAAAAAGCCCTGCCTCGTCTGCGGCGGGCATGGACCCATATCGGTACTGGAAAACGGGGAGCTTAAGGCTCTACAAAAGGCCAGGTTAAAACAGCCTCTAACTTGGTATTCACGCCAAATTTCAGAAGGATGATATTAATCCGTTCACTGAGAACGCGAGCCGACACACCTAAAATAGAAGCAATTTTCTTGTTGGACAACCTCTTGGTCAATAATCTCATGATTTCTTTTTCTTCAGGCGTTAGTATTTTTTCCAGAATTTCCACAGGCTTAACTGGAAAGTGCATATCATCGATGTCTATTTGTTTTTTTGGAAAAGCTAAAGGACTTTGATAAAAGTAAGAACCGCCGTCCATGACCCTTAGAATGGCTTGAACCATTTCCCGGATATACATATCCTTTAAGATTACCCCCTGGGCCCCTTTATTCCTTGCTGCAATGACATACCCTTCCTGATTACATTCAGTCATCAAAATGATTTTTACTATGGGCGCAATTCGTTGGATTTGTTCAATCAAAGAGATTCCGTTGCCATCATTCAGATGAATATCCAGCAATACGATATCAGGCGGAGATTGACGGACAAAATCAAGGCATTCTCCCTCGTTTCTCACAATTCCCACGATTTCGATTTGCGGCTCCATGGAAAAAAGAACTTTGGTATTTTCCGTAAACGGCCCGTGACTGTCGACGATTAAAACTTTAACGTTCATTTGCCCACCTAACTTCAATTCATCTTAATATACCGGTATTGTTGCTTGAAGTGTTGTGCCACGCTCCATACCGGAACTGATCAGTATTTGTCCACCCAGTCTCTCAATACGTTCTTTCATGATTGCTAAACCGGAATGCGCCCCGTCTAAGAACCCTTTGCCAAGTTGATCAAGATCAAATCCCTGGCCATTATCCCTTACCGTTAATTCCAATTTGTCTCCACTTAGTTTAACACGGACCGTCTGTTTCTTTGAACCGGAATAACGCAGGGAGTTAATTATTCCTTTTTGTATGAAGCGGTAAGCGGCTATTTCGATATCCTCTGGAAAACGATCGTCTAATCCAATTCCTTCTGTTTCCAGCAGAATGAAACTTGGCTCCTTCAGCATAATATCCTGAAACAGCAATTGTATTGCAGGAATTAAACCCAAATCCGCTAAAACTGGCGGAAGCAAATTGTGAACCGTTTGATTTAGGTCATAGTTCAGATCATTAATCAGATCCCTCATCCGCGAAATTGCCTGCTGGAACATCTCATCATCCAGATTTTCCTTTTCGAGTATTTTCAGCCAACGGCTGATATCCAGGGCGCTCTGTACCGGACCATCCAATATTTCTTTGGCCACTCTTCCTTTGCCTCGTTCAATCATTCGGGTTAAAGAATTGATAATACCCTGAAGTTCCCGGTTTCTTTTCTGCGAGCACCACGATGTCAGGGTCAACGCATTAATTTCCTTGGTCAAGTTGCCGATGACGAGCAGCATCAGCACTTCGTAGGCCAGCTGACCGGCAAGCAAAGTAAGAAAAGGCAATTCAGATTTTTCAAATTTGATATGGGAATAGCGGTGCCCAAAGAAAATGCCGCAAGTGGAGTTTTGGGAAACAAACGGCACAAAAATCTCGGCGGGACAATCATCCGAAAGAAATTTTGCTTCCAAATCTTGTTTTTGGTTTCGACTAAAATACGCTTCTAATTCGGACTGTTCTTGACGGTTTTTCCTAAACCGGCCGACCGCTTTTCTCAAACAGCCGGTCTGCTCATTTTCAACAATGATGAATACCCCGTCAATTCCTAACGTTTTGACAGCTTCTTCAAAAACATGGTCTTCAGAGATAAGGGAGGTCATGCTTTTGTTTAACTCCGTAACCCTTTGTTTTAGTCCGATATTTGTTTGAAAAAAGCTAAGTCTTTCCAACAATTTGCCGATAATTAGTTGAATAACATAAAAACAAAGAAGAAATAACAGGGATAGTCCAAATGTAGCTAAATATGTTTCAGTGCTAATCGTCTTAATAATCTTACCTACGTAAAGAAAATAATGGACAATAACACTTATAATAAGTGCAGCAAGAAAATTTTTAATAATTGTTTTATATACCCTGCGGCTGTCTGGCAAATACTTATTAACAATTGCGTAATACAAAGAGAGTGGAACTACAGAAACAAATATGGAACTAAATTCTGTATAAACAAACTTTTGCATATTAAAAATTATCGGAAAGGCTATTAATAATACACTTGGTAAAAAGCCAATCATCATCCCCGCTAGGATAATACTGGCTTCATTTTTTTCCGGCCTGTCTTTGGGCATCCTCATGACTTGAATCAAATTCCATACCGAAATGATAATTCCGATAAGCATATTGAACAATGTCATTTTTCTGATTAAACCAGAGAGATGAACTAGACCTAAGGACTGCAGGACGACTAAGATAAGAATAATTGCAAATAATATGACAACTATTTTACGACTGTATGTATTGATCCGATTTTGATTATGAACAGGAAAAATGGAAAAGAAAGCAATCAGAAGTATAGGTGCTGCCGAAAAAGCAAAATACTCCAATTCTTTGGCTAGCGGCAGACAGCGACCGGAAGCATAGGTAAGAACGATCGCCAAACCAAACAGCCAAAGAAGCCAGAATAAAGTACGAGCCTGACGTAAAAAAGAACGCTTGTACCAGGTCATAAAGCCTAAGAGCAAAAAAATACAACCTAAAATAACAAATGGAATTTCGCTTAAAGCGTACAGTAAATTAAATTGCTTTTGTAGTACTATTTCCTTAGCAGATCCACTCGGTTTGCTGAATTCGATCGTGGAGGCCCCTTCCGGCAGATTCCATTTTTGAACCAAAGAGTGTTTCCCCGGATCCTCCCCATTGATTTTCAGGACCTGGTCCCCTGTCCTGATACCGGACCAATACCCCGCTCCATGTGGATCAATAGCTGTCACCACCCATTGGCCGTCATCGTTCTCGAACTCAAATCCTATATAAGGCTGATGCAGACAAATAACAAAATAAACAATTCCTATCACAATAAAGATAATACTTGCAATATAATAAATCTGCCGGTTAATGAATTTATCCCACAAGTTTGATCATCTTCTCCTTTTGCCTTTGCGGAACAGGAATCCCCTCCAGAATTTTCTTGGCTTTTTGACGGTAAATTTCGAACATCACGGTGCAGTACTGGACAACCCCTTCTTCGGCAACGATCCGTTTTAACTGTTCTTTTTCTTTAACCCCAAACGTCTGTGATTTTTGGCCGTTATATTGTGTTAATCTTGTAAACTGCTCGGCTCTTTGGTCCTTGAGTGTATGTAATAAATAGACATAAGGCAGAGTTTTCTTATTGCAAATAAAATCTTTCTTCTTTTCAAAATCCAGAAAATCATTGAGGTCGTTGCGGATTTGGCTCATGATCCCGAAATGGAGACCAAATTCAGCCATCGATCCTACGAGTGGATTTGGGGCCTCCCCCAAAATCGCCCCCATTTCACATGCGCAGGCAGTAATACTGCCAGACTTTTGCCTTACCATATCAAAGTATTGTTCCAGCGATACCTCCGGGCTGTCCGTATAGAGAAACTCTAAAAATTGTCCGTTACTGGCCATGGTACCCATATGATGCAGCGCTGTGCAGGCTTTCCGATAAATCCTGTCATCCGGTATTGTGGCTACAGCCTCAAAACTCAGCATTAAAAGACAATTGGCAAGATTAATGGCGTTAGCTTCAGGGATCCGGCGCCAGGGCAATTCATCATGATCCTTATCCTGTATATCGTCAAAAATATCCGCTGCAAGGGCAAAAAACTCCATACCTATACCCCCTGGCAGCGCAGATACAGCATCTCCGCCTAGAAACTCACAACTCATACTGGTCAAGTGAGCCCACCTAAACAGCTCACCTGTTGGGTTATCAGCATTAAGCGAAGCTTTAATCATCCGGCCCAATTCCGCACTCAATCCTGATGTCGCCAACATTTTGATAATTCTCCTAAAAATAATCTGATCAAGCTGAAGCTTCATGGCCTTACGTCACCAAGCGATAAGGGGATCTGTTTCGATGGTAGCAGTGCCACCGGATACTTCACACCGGAAAAAAACATTCTGTATGGCAGAGAGTTCAGTGGGTCTTATGACATTTTTATCATACTTGTCAGCTTGAGTTAATACGCTCTTGGGATTTTTGACACATTCATGAACCAAATTGGCAATACCTTCATAGTTCATCCTGAAAACCCCTTTCAATTAAAATAATTTACTTTTTGTGCCACTGAAAACAACCTATTGTCAAAGTTTCAATTACTTGTGCAACATTCCCTTCAGCTTGATCATTTGTAAGGAAAATTCTTCAAATAACGCCATATTCCTTCAGCGAATAATAGAATGTTTTGTCGAATTTTACATTTTATCCCATTACAATACAAAAAATGAAAGCCCTGCCCCGACTGCGGTGGGGATGGGCCTCCTAAAACTCATCCATAGGAATTGCAAAAAAAATTGTAAAAATGTTTATATTGGGAATACTAATCTCAAACATTTATGTATAGAGGTAGTGCGAACGATGAAATATGATAAACCCACTTTAGCTATGTTTATGGGAGCTTTGTCTACGATTCCCTATGAAATCGTGACAAGAATCCTAATGACCTTTGGATTTGCCAAGTATAGTGTATATCAGCTCACTAGCTTTATGATAACACTGGACAGGCCTAATGTTATTCTTGGAGCGATATATTCTATCATATTAGGTAGTCTATTATCCCTTGTTTTTTACTACGCACTTAAATTCTTAGATCATGACTATTTTATAGTCAAAAGTATCGGCATTAGTTTATTAAACTGGTTAACATTAGAAGTCATTTTCATGTGGCTTATTGAAGGGCGTAACTTTATTCCGCATAGACCTATCAATGATTATTATTCAGAAATGATCGGTTCAATTGTGTTTGGGATTACGCTAGGACTGCTGTTTCGCTATTATTTATTTAAAGGTTATAACAGAAGCACATCATAGGAACATTTTTGCAATCACATTTGTACAGTTTTACGAAATAAAACTCAACTTATTTGTCTTGTAAAAAATCTTCAACACATATCATTACCTGCTCGGCCGTCGGGCTTAGCAGGATCAAATGACCGCCTTTTTGGAAATACCTAATCTTTTTCCTGTCCGAAGACACATGTTTATTGATATAATCCACACTCTTTCTTCTTACAGTATCATCATCTTCAGCCTGAATAATTAAGATTGGACAATTTATTTTCTTTAATTTTGGCTTCGTTTGGTGCAATAATAATAAGAATTGGATCATAGACAAAAACGGCGAGATCTTTTTTGCTTGTAAATACCTCTTGATGTGGTTAGGCTTTTTGTTCTTGACGTCATCCGCAATATTACGAAACACTTGGTATATGTTCCAATAGAAGATGGGCGTATTGATTGTCACAATGGCCTTAATATCATGTTTACAAGCAAGATTAAATACAATCAGCCCTCCCATGGAGAACCCTATCAGCAGAATTTCATCCCCAATTTCTTTCAATCTTAAAAGTTCACGTTCAGCAGAATCTATCCAGTCCAGGTAAGTTGCTTTTTTCATTTCATGTCTGGTTGTTGAATGGCCTTTTAATATAGGACAAATAACATCATAACCAAGACCCGTCAAATATTCGGCCAAAGGCTTCACTTCGTGTACCCCGCCACCAAACCCGTGAATGATTAGACATTTTGTTTTCTCATCATCTATAGCGTTCATCTATCACTGCCTCCAGTCTTTATCTGGCTTTTGCATGTATGTTGTAGAAAATCTCGCGTATCCCGAAGTATTGCTACTACGTACTGCTTACAGTACAAACTATGATGAAGATATTAATAAATGGTTTTTATTTAATCCTTTGGTTGAGAGACTCCAATACCCTTAGCCTAGCAGAAAGATACCCGCTGGTACAGAGCTCGCGGGTATCTTTTGAATATTTCGAAGTTATTCCACTCTTACGGCGGTTCCGGAAGCACTGACCATCAACATACTGCCGTTGGCTCCGATAACTTCATAATCCAGATCGATACCGACTACGGCGTTGGCTCCCATCTGGAACGCCCGGTCTTCCATTTCTCTCAACGCAATATTGCGGGCTTCCTGCAGTTTCCCTTCATACGTTCCGGAACGACCGCCGATCACATCGGTAATACTCGCAAAAATATCGCGGACAATATTGGCTCCCATAATGGCTTCTCCGGTAATCACCCCGTAATATTCGGTGATCCTGCGTCCTTCTACGGACGGTGTTGTTGTTAAAATCATGTTGGTTTCCTCCATTAACTTTATTTTATAAGGCTAACGTTACTATAAGTATACCACTCCGGGTATTTGTTTATATTCCTCTTCGCCTTTTGGCAGCTACCTATCATTCACAACAAGGGATTCCTGCATAATCTTATTAAAAACAGTAACCAGATACGGATCAAACTGTTTGCCAGCGCATTTATTGATTTCAACAAGTGCACTATACGGGTCCATGGCCCGTTTATAAGGCCTTTCATGCGTGATCACATCGTAGGAATCCACAATGGATACAATCCTCGAGAATAGCGGAATTTCATCTTCTTTCAGCCCCTGCGGGTAACCTTTCCCATTCCACCATTCATGATGACCGAGAACGGCTTCCGAGACATGCGCTAATTCCCTGGAAGACTGCGTAATCCGATAGCCGATTTCAGAATGTTTTTTCATGATGCTCCATTCTTCCGGGGTCAAGTCACCTTGCTTTTTTAAGATTTCCCCCGGAACGCCAATCTTGCCGATATCATGCAGCATCGCAACCTGGACCAGTTCAACGATTTCCCTTGCGGATAAGCCGATCTGACTGCCAAATTTACTGACCAGACTTTTCAGCCTCATGACATGGGCTTCCGTCTGATAATCTTTTTCCCAGAGCAGTTTTTCCAAGAACTCGATGATGGAGAGACGGGTTTTCTTGCTTTCATTCAGTTTGTTGCTATACATTTTTTCCTCAGCCTGACTGATCATTTTTGCCAGAGGCTGTTCCCGGTCCTCATAAAGCGTCAGACCAAATGAAATATCTATGGGTACCGTTTGCGAGCGGGAGATTTTCAAATTACTCTTGACACTGTTTAAAAGCACGTCGGCCTGATCAAGCGGTACACCAGGCATGATAATGATAAACTCATCCCCGCCCCATCGGATAATCACATTCTCAGTGCCAATCGTCTCTTGCATGATTCTGACTCCTTCAGCAAGCAATTCGTCCCCTTTTTCATGACCAAAGGTATCGTTGATCAGTTTCAGACCATTAAAATCCCCCATGGCCAATGTTGCAGGCATGAGGGCTTTATCTAAGAAATTTTCCAATGTATTTTCAAAATAAGTACGGCAGTAGGCGCCGGTTAATTTGTCATAAATGACAAGGTTCCTGATATTAGCTTCTTTGCTTTCAAGCTCTTCCCGGATGCTTTGGAAGTACAGGGCCTGCATATTGAGATAAGCAAGAAGACCAACGACGCCGGCAACTAAATAGCCGACAGGTGATGCAATGACCTTCACTAATTTGCATAGGGGGTAAAATAAAATCGATAAGGCCCAAAAAATATAGGTATAGCCAAGTATTATCCTGATCGGGCCTTGCGGTGTTTTTGCTTTTAAGCATGTCATAGCTGCTTTGGATAATAGTGCGATAATGCAGGCAACAGACAGAAGCAAAAGAGCGGTTGTCGGGAGTCCCTGGACAGTAATACATATAAAAGTAAGGATCAAAAAGCCTGCGCTGATATCCCAGAGCACCGGATAGCTTTTCTTAAAAAATAGCTGCGTACCCTTGAACACCAACCAGTAGCCTGCGATCGAAGAGGCATAGTTGATAATTAGAAGCACCGGGGACCGGCTGCCGGTTTCCAGCAATGCAATTCTGGAAAGGTAGGTAATCATCATCATTACAATAGAAAGGCTCCATGCCAGGAAATAGTGCTTTTTTTCGGAGAAATATAAAAAGCCGTAAGATATCAACAAGACCAAGGTAATTGAAATACTGCCTGCGACGATCGAATCCGCTGTCACATTAAATCCCCTCCTCAGAAAAAAAAACGCGGCCAAAGCAGCCGCGGTTTTCATCTTCTGTGTGCAACCCGACTGTCAATATGCTTCAGCACTTAGACTCGTAGCTTTGCGTCCCTGCTTTTCAACAGGTTTGCCAATGGATCATATGATTTTGATTCAATTATAGTAAAATACACGAAATCTGTCAATAAATGTATGAATCATCAATTAATGTATGAATATTCAAACAATGGATATTAAGCTAAAGTTACCTAGTAGACTCAGTCTACGCGTTCGCCGTCATAGGAAGTAATGATTCCGTATAAATCGGGCCGACGGTCGCGGAAGATCCCCCACTCCAGGCGCTGAACCTCAAGCTGATCAAGGTCGAACCCGGCCACCAGTACAGTTTCTTCCGTACGCCCTGCCTCCGCAACCTTGTTGCCAAGCGGTCCGGCAATAAAAGAGGAACCGTAAAAGGTAATCCTGGAATCATCCTCTTCCTCGACGCCAATCCGGTTGGAAGCGACCACGGGGATCAGGTTCGCGGCAGCATGGCCAAGCATGCAGGCCTGCCAGTGGTCTTTGGAATCAATCGTCTGATCCAGCGGTTCTGAGCCGATGGCTGTCGGATATAACAGGATCTCCGCCCCCATCAAGGTCATGCAGCGGGCAGCTTCCGGGTACCATTGATCCCAGCAGATGCCGACTCCAATCTTGGCGTAGCGCGTTTGCCAGACTTTAAACCCTGTGTCACCGGGGTTGAAATAGAATTTCTCCTCATAGCCCGGTCCGTCGGGGATATGACTCTTTCTGTATTTACCGAGGATCTCACCGTCGGCATCAATCACGGCAATCGTATTATAGCGTGCGTAGTTTTTCTTCTCATAGAAACTGATCGGCAGGACAATTTCCAGCTCTCTGGCAATTTTTTGGAAATGTCTGACTGCTTGATTATCTTCTAGCTCTGCTGCATAAACGTAAAAATCCGATTTTTCTTTCTGACAAAAATACGGGGTTTCGAACAACTCCTGCAATAGGATGATCTGCGCGCCCCGGGCCGCAGCCTCCCTGACCAGTTTCTCCGCCCCGGCAATATTTTTTTCAACGTTACTGGTGCAGCGCATCTGGGTTGCTGCCACTTTGACGTTTCTCATCGTTATATTCCTTCCCAACTGCCTTTTTTGGTGTGTCCCGAACATGACCTAGGTGTTTTCTATTCTACATGATGCAGAAAGAAACCACAACGCTGAGGTATATATTGTTGGGCAATTCATACACTCACCTTCAACGGTTTACAGCAGGCATCTGCTGGGTGGTACAGTGAACATTGCCGCCTTCCCTAATAATTGCCATTCCATTAATGGTACGGATCCGTCTTTCCGGAAAGATCCGGCTCAGGGTCCGAATAGCCTGGGCATCTGTTTCGGCAGCCTGGCCGCCAAATACAGGTAAAATGATTCCACCGTTGACAAAGTAAAAGTTCAAATAACTCAGCGTCAGCCGTTTACCGTCAGCAAATACGGCGGGAGGCTGCTGTATTGGGATGATTTCAAGGGTTCTTCCTCTGGCGTCCGTTTCCCGGTTTAACACTGCGAGGTTTTCCCGGGTAATCGCATAATTCGGATCGCAAGGGTCATCACAGACCTGAATCAGGATTTTGCCAGGCGACGCAAAACAGGCGATATTATCGACATGTCCGTCTGTTTCATCGCCACATAAGCCTTTTTCCAACCAGATAACTTTGTGGATACTCAAATATCTCTTCAATAGTTCCGTAATCCGCTCCTGGGAAAGATCAGGGTTGCGGTTCGGATTGAGCAGGCATTCGGCCGTTGTCAAGAGTGTACCTTCTCCGTCCACGTGCAGCGAGCCGCCTTCCATGATCAGCGGCGCATCAAACGGACTCAGTCTGAGGTGCTTCAATATTTGCGGTGCGACCTGGTTGTCCAGATCCCAGTCCGGATATTTACCGCCCCAGGCATTGAAGTGCCAGTTGATACCGGCTATATCTCCCTGATCATTGACAATAAATGTCGGCCCGTTATCCCGAAGCCAGGCATCATTATGCGTCAGCGGCAGGAGCTCGATCTGCCTGTTCCGAAAGCGGCCTTCGAGCAGGGATCGTTCGTCGGGGTTTACCAATACGGTGACCGGTTCAAATTCCCCGATGGCTCGAATAATGTCGGCATAACCCTCACAGACAGCCTCGTAATTTTCCGGATGGCACATCGATGACCGGACCGGCCAGGAAATAAAGGTTCGTTCGTGCCTCGCCCATTCCGCAGGCATTCTATAGTTTAAATCGCTCGGAAACATCAGTTTATCCTTTCTTTAGCAACAACATATATCCAGCGCTACTTTCAAATTAACTTTTATTATGATGATTATTTATGGTTCATTTTACATGAAAATCTAATTACTTTTCAAGGCATAAAACCACCCCACGATCATCGTGGGGTGTATCTGACAATATTCAACGATTGATGGGTATATGTTAAAGTTATTCTTTATCCTGAAATTTCTCCGTGTCTTCACGCCGGATCTGGGCGCGTTTGATCTTGCCGCCGATCGTCTTCGGCAGTTCGTCGACAAATTCGAGAATTCTCGGGTATTTATACGGAGCCGTCACCTTTTTGACATAGTCCTGAATCTCTCTTTTTAAGGATTCGGAGGCCGTATAGCCTTTGGCCAGCACAACAGTCGCTTTGACGACCGTTCCCCTAACAGCATCCGGCGCGCCGGTAACAGCACACTCCACGACGGCTGGATGTTCAATCAGCGCACTTTCAACTTCAAAAGGACTGATCCTATAGCCGGAAGCCTTAATGACATCGTCATTGCGTCCAACAAACCATAAAAAGCCGTGTTCATCCCAGTAGGCCATATCCCCTGTGTGGTACGTATCGTCATACCACACTTTATGGGTAGCAGTTTCATCCATGTAGTACCCGCAGAATAGTCCGGCAGGCTTATTGGAATCAGCCTCGCGGATGACCAGTTCACCTTCGACTCCCGGAGGGCATGGAGCTCCGTTTTCATCGACCACATCAATCTTGTAGGCTGGATTCGGTTTGCCCATCGCTCCTGGATAAATATCCAGCCATTCAAAATTGGCAACCAGTACGGTCGTCTCGCTCTGGCCAAATCCATTTAAAATGCTTAAACCGGTAATGCTTTTAAAACGGTTAAAGACATCCGGATTTAAAGGCTCTCCGGCTGTGGAACAGTGAACAATCGAGGACAGGTTATATTTTTCGAGATTGTGTTCAAGCAGGAAGCGATAAATGGTCGGCGGTGCACAAAACGTGGACAGCTTATATTTTTGCATCATTTCCAAAAGCTTTTCCGGGATAAACTTGTCCATATCATAGACAAACTGCACCGCGCCGCAAATCCACTGGCCGTAAATTTTCCCCCAGCCGAATTTAGCCCAGCCGGAATCGGAAACCGTCAGGTGCAGCCCGCCGTCCACGACGCGCTGCCAGTATTTTGCCGTCACAATGTGACCAAGCGGATAAGTGAAGCTCTGAATGGCCATTTTGGGCATGCTCGTGGTCCCCGACGTGAAATAGATGATCATTGTGTCGTCATTCGTTGTAGCGTCAGTACCTGTCGGTCGGACCCAGTTTTCGGAAGCGGCCTCCATACTGCTGTCAAAATCAATCCAGCCGGGACGCTTCGCCCCGACCAGAAACAGCGTCTCAAGCGTTGACGATTCGCCTCTGGAAGCCTCGACATGGTCGAGAATTACCGGATCATGATAGGCAATAATCGCTTTAATCGATGCGGCATTATTTCGATAAATAATATCCTTCTGCGTAAGCTGGTTGGAAGAAGGAATATAGATCGCGCCGATTTTGGCCAGAGCCAGAATCGCTATGTATACTTCATAACGCCTTCTCAGAATCAGCATGACTTTGTCGCCTTTACGGATCCCGGCTTCGCTTAACATGTTCGCCGTTTTATCCGAATATTTTTTCAGGTCGGCAAAGGTAAAGATCCGTTCATTACCGTGGTCGTCGCACCAGACCAGCGCTGGACGCTCTGGTTCCAGACGGGCATATTCATCGACGATATCATACGCAAAATTGAAATTGTCAGGTACTTTAACTTGATAATTCGTACAAAAATCTTCATAAGAATCAAAATCGGTTTTCCCGATATATCTTGAAGCGAGGTTCATCTGTTCACATCCTTTATAAAAGTATGACGGTTAAAAATTTTGCTGATCTTTTTTCGAGGGCCAGCATTTTATGTGGAATCAAGGAATTAAAATACAGAGAGTCTCCCGGGTCCAGCACATATTCCATACTGCCGATGATGACTTTCATCTTGCCTTCCAGACAGAAGTTAAATTCCTGTCCGTGGTGGGAAACAAGTTCAGGACTATTTTCTGCATCCAGGGTCACCAGCAGCGGTTCAATTTTTCTGTTAACGTACTGATAAGCCAGACTCTGAAAATCATACTGGTCATACCGTTCAACTTTGAGTCCCTGTCCCTTTTTGATGAAGCAGACATCATGCAGTTTGGGCGAAACACCGGTAAGAACATCCGTTAAGTCAACCTGATAACAATCGGCAATTTCATAGAGAATACTGATCGGAATATCATCTTCGCCTTTTTCATACTTCAGATATTCTTGGACAGGCAGTCCGATTTTACGTGCAGCCTCTTCTTCGGCCCAACCGGTAAGTAATCTTAAGCCTTTAATTCTTTCGGCAATGTCCCTCACCTTTTCATTCATCTTTCAAGCCTTCCTTTCGCGTGAAATAGTGGATCATGTAATGATCCTCGAGGTACAGCCAGCGGGCCTTACAGCTTTGTTCCCGGATAACGGCATTTGTCTCGAGAAGATGATCCGCTTTTTTGGCATCTTCCAGCAGGCAGAATGGGCAGGCATGATGCCGTTTGGCGACCGTGGAATAACAGCGCTCGCCAAGCTTGACACCGCTGTCCTGCGCTGCCTTATTTGTGGCAACAACGATCCGGCGGCTCGTAATTAGATAAGCCGGCTCTTCGATCAGCTCCAGGCCCTTGACAAAGCATCCGATGTATTTCTGTTTGCGTAAATCAAGCTGAATCTTCATAAAGCGGGTATGCTTGATTTTATATTGATTCAGACATCGGGTAATCCGGCTTTCATCTTTCTGGGAATGAAAAAGGAATTTCATCCCGTATTCAAAGCCGTCATCTTTGGGGGTCTTGCGGATAATCAGCGCATTAAATGAGAATTCTTCATTTTCAAACGTAAACATGATATCGATGATGACAATATTAACCGGAATATCCACTGGGATAAAAGCATATATCCCGCCTGTGCTCAAATCCAGGATTGCAATCGGAAATGTTTTCTCCACTTCGACCTTCCGGTTATTAATCGAAGAAATCTTCGCTGTGGCTGGAATATCATTGATCAAATCGACGCGAAAAAACTTCCGTTTTTCCTGAAAGTCTTCCATCCAATCACCTCATGAAACAGTTTGAAAATCATGTCGATGCGTTTTTCTGATAAATACCATTTTACATGATGTTGGATAGAACCACAACGAATGTACCCGCAAAAATTTTGCGAATGATATGCGAAGGATGCGTCCGGATAAAAAAATACCAGAGTCCAAACATTAATTTGGAGACTCTGGTATTGTTAAAAACAATGCAGAAATATTGAGTTTTATCGTTGCAAATTTTACAGATTATTTTCTGGATTAAGCGCTTCTGGTTTCTTTTCCGTTCTTTTCTTTTTTTGTTTCTTAATATTTTTTGGATTTTTGTCGCCCATACGGATCCTCCCTTACATGATATAGGATCATTTTATCCAAATTATGGCTATTCTATACATTTTATAAAATAGGTTTTTAAAAATGAGACAGTACAAGTATCAGCAATGGAATCGTTAAACAGCTAAGCAAGGTTGAAATCAGCACCGTCTGCGATGCCAGATGTGCATCATTTTTATATTCAATCGCCATTAAAACCGTATTGGTCGCCATAGGCATACCGGCCATGATGACCGGTATAGCAATCAGCCACATCTGATCAATCTGAAAGATATATTTGACCAAAACCAGGGTTAATAACGGCATCACGAGTAATCTGACGACCGACAGGATATAAATACCGATATCACTAAACATCTTTTGAAGCGGCAGTTCACTTAAGGTTGCCCCAATGGTCAGCATGGACAGAGGAACACAGGTATTTCCGATCGCATCAATCGTGCCGGTCATGAATTCAGGCAGCGGAACGGCGGTGATAAATAAAATGAATCCGATGACACTCGCTCCCACTCCAGGATTAATAATCTTTTTCAGGTCTAGTCTTGTATGCTCGGTTTTATTCGTATTCATAATCTTGATACCGAGCGTATACAGCAACAAGTTAAACATAATATTGTAGATTGAGGCATAAAATATTGCTTCTTTGCCATAGAGTGCCTGAAATATCGGAAAGCCTAAAAAGCCTGTATTTGCAAAGACAATTCCAAAATTAAAGACGACTTTTCTGGTTAGATCTTTGGTCAGGATCCTCGCTGTTAGTTTTCCGACAAGAAAGGCAAGACCGTAACAGGGTATCGTAAGCAGGAAAACAAAAAGTGCCGTATGTAACCTCTCTGTTGTAAAAGAAACTCTCATCCCAGACAGGATCAAGGCCGGAAGTGCAATTGTCAGGACAAATTTAGAAAAAACCTGGGTCGCTGCCGGCGAGATAATTTTCACTTTGGCCAGGACATAACCCAGCAGAATCGTTAAAAACAAAATTCCAAGTTGGTTATAGACGCCTTGTAGTTCCACTTTTCTCTCTCCAATGTATATATTTACGAAGGTTATACAGCGAATTATTATACCACAAAAAACAAATCATATGGAGGCCAATGATATACATTCTAAATAAAAATTCCTGTATCGGCAGGATTTTTTCAATCATTAATATCGATCCCAACTGGACAGACTGGGACGATACCATTATTCATTAGCTCAAGTACTTTTTGAAATGCCTTTGGAATCGGGAGGTCCTTTAGTCTCTCCCGGGAAATCCAGGCAAGCCCTGAATTTACTTCTGAGTCCGGCTTGAGCGAAAACAAAATAACATCCATTTGCCAGACCTGATGCGTGAAAACATGTTGAACGCTGCCCAAGTATTTAATAGGTTCGAGATCTAACTCCCAGTCGCGATGGAACAGTTCTTCCGCAGAAGAACCAGATTCCTTTCGGGCGAGCGGCAGTCCCCACATGTTGCCAAGCAGCTGTGTATTGCTACGGTACTCCATCAGAATATCCCCGTCGTTACAGACAAGCGCCGTCCAGTAATTGAAGCAGGTTGCTTTTTTTGCTTTCTTCTTAACCGGCAGGACAGTCTCCCTGTGCGTACGATGGGCAGTACAGACGGTACGCCAGGGACAGTCCCGGCAACCGGGAGTATTGGGTGTACAGCACATTGCGCCAAGTTCCATCAGCGCCTGGGTAAAATCTCCTGCCCTTTCCTTGGGAATCATCTCTTTGATGATTTCAGCAATTTGCTTTTGGATTTTTTGCTGGCTGATGTCATCTTCAAGTCCCAGAAGACGGGTTGCGACCCGCAGTACATTCCCGTCGACAGCCGGATAAGGCAGATTGTAAGCAATGCTTGCGATAGCCCCAGCCGTATAGTCACCGATTCCTGGTAAAATACGGATTTCCGGAAAAGTGCGCGGAAAATTCCCGCTGTACCTATCGCGGACCGCGATGGCAGCCTGATGAAGGTTCGTGGCCCGACGGTAGTAGCCGAGACCTTTCCATAGGGTTAAAACGTCTTCTTCATCTGCATCAGCCAGGCTGCAAATATCCGGGAACCGTTCCAGGAACCTCAGGTAATAATCTATAACCGTATCGACCCGTGTTTGCTGAAGCATGATTTCCGATAACCAAACCGCATAGGGGTCGTTCGTTCTTCTCCAGGGCAGATCCCTTTTATTTTGGTCATACCAGGTCAATAATAACGCAGCAATCTCTGACGGTTTCTCTTGAATATTTTTCGATTTATCTACTAGACCTGCTAATTTATTCAAACTGCCTCCCTGTTATTTGCCTCAATGTTAGATATTGCTAGTTACATGCACTTATTGCTGCAGAGCTGATCGGCAATTTTCTGTAGCCTGGCATCCGCTGTGCAGAAAATAACCTGGCGGAAGCGTGATAGTTCCTGCAGACACGCCAGCGCCTTCTTCCAAAATTCCTCGGTTCCGTTCATTGTTCCGGACAGGAAGAACAAGGGGATCTCGGTGCTGCTTTCCTCAAGGGCAGCTTCGGCAAGGGCCAGACGGTAAGCAAAATAATACGGATAGGCTTTGGCCATCATGATTTCTTTTTTATCCGACAGCGTCAACGAAAATGTCCGGCTCAAAAACCGCTGTGCTTTTATTTTTAAAAGGATGCCATTCTCCGTCTGCCATTTTTGCAGCGAGGCTTCAAGTAGCTCCGTCGTATCATCAAGGGTATGCTGTAATTCCTGATAGGTCTGCCATTGCTGTTTTACATTCCCAAGTTTTTTCTCCAAGGCAGGGTCCATTTTCACAGCCTGACTATCCTGAAGGTCTTTACGGGCCTTCAGAAGCTGGCTGCTTTTCTCTGAAAGGGCCTGCCGGGAAGCCTCCTGGGCAGCCAGCCTTTCTTTTTCCGGCAGACATTCTTCACGTTCCAGTTCTGCAAGCGGCTCCAAAGTTCTGGACAAATGATCCAGGTTTCGCTTATTTAAGGTGATATCATACTGTTTTTTCAGCAAATCATATTCTTTTTCAGTTTCTTCTTTGATTCGCAGTTCACGCGCAATCAGCAGTACGGCCTCAAGGACCTCGTCGATATCGGCATCAGACGAGATCCGGTTCTGCAATTTTTCGCGCAGTTGTGATGCATATTCCTGCAGTTTCTGTTCTGTTTCCTCTTGCTGTCCGCTCTGCACCTCCAAGGCCTCCAGCATACCAACGATCTGAATGGTTTTCTGCTGGTATTCATCCCAACCGTTTTTCCAGGACGAGAAATCGGCTGCATTAACCATCTTAAAAGCTTGTTGCAGCTGCTGACCGCGGGACAGGATGATTCTGAGCAGTTCTTCTTTCCTTGCAGCTTTTTTCCTAACCACGTTATAATCCTTCTGCAGCTGGTCAACGGCCTGTTTCTGATTCCGATACGCTTCGATCTGCTGCATGAATTCTTGATAGTCTGCAGCCTGATATTTTTGCAGAAGCTTTGTCAGACGTGAAGCCAATCGGTCTCCGACACTGACTGCGCCGAATCGCCGGATGACCCTGCGGTCAATCATGCGTCCTAAGACAGAGTCCTGCCATTTTTTCAGACGTATGTATGATCGGTCAAGTGAACGTCGGTCTTTACCAGTCACACCGGCGATCAGCACATATTTTTTGAGCTTGGCTTTTTCTTCAAGAAGAGACCTTTCCAGTTCCTTCGCGGTATCAGCCAAACCGGCAAAGCCTTCAAGCTCCTTCTGCGCTGCACGAAGCTCTTCTTCGGCGCTGCGTAAGTACTGCTCCTCATTTTCCGGCATTTGCCGATAGCCGGATGATGTTAGTGAATCCTGAAGCTCATGAATGGCCCGAGTCTGCCGGGTGACCAAAGCTTCGCCCTGTTCTGCCTCTTTTTGAATTAAGGCCCAGGCATAACACTCTTCCCGCAAACCTTCAATCATGTCCCAGTTGACCTGTTTATCCTGAACAACGGCCGTAAATCGAATCCCGGTATCCCTGCGCAGTTCTTCGAGGCGGGCCAGTTCACCCTGCAGACGGCGTAATTCCCGGTAATCAGGGTTCTCTCTCAGGATGCTAAGACGCTGTTGAACCTTTTCCATCTCAGCAATTCTTTCCGTCAGGAGATGCTGTTCAGCCTGCAGGTTCTTGATTTTGATCTGTAGAAAACGCTGTTCCTCCTGCCGGTGGTTTGCTTCTTCCCAATCTCGTCTTAACGCATCATATTCGGCTTTGACCTGAGCCATTCCATCCGCCTGTTCTTCGACGCGTTCTTTAGCCCTGGCCAGAGCATCACGCACCCGTGCCAGGGAAAGCTCTTCATTTCCGACCTGCTGGAGATTGGAGACCCGTCGGTAGAGCTCATGCTTATTGCTATCCGGCCAGACCATAAAACCGCTCTGCCGGATTGCCTCAAAGGTCATATTTAAACCTGCTTGTTCACCGGAAAGCAGGATTTCTGCCAATCCTTGTCTTTTCTGCTTGTCCGATGGTGCTAATGACACCCGGTCGTCATAGTATTCCTGCAGTAATTGACACAAAGCTTTTCCCAGTCCGGGTTCCTCCAGATACAGCACCGTAAAATCCTCGGGCAAGGACCACTCTGCATTCCCGAGCAGTGGATGCCCCTGAAACCCGATCTTATCAATCCTCATAATCTTCCCGTCCCTGACTGATTGCAGCCAACCCAATTTTCTGAACCAATTCCCAGCGCCGCTGTTCTTCAGGCCGGTTCTCAGAAGAAAGGCGTTTTCGGGTCTCATTCCTGAATACTTCGATTAAATCCGGGAAACCACTGGCTTTACGTCTTGTAACGCTGCTATCATCGCTGAGAACCGAATCAGATTGGGATGTATGATAAACCTCAAAGTAGCTGAAGTCTTCAGACAGAAGCTTCTGTAAAGCCTGGATTGTATTTTCCGGATCCGGAAATGGCCCAGACAGAGTAATCCGGAACAAATCTCTTTGCCTTTCTTCTTTTGTTGTATCCGCTAAAAGCGTGATAGCAATTTCTTTCGGTTCAGCCGCCTGCGGCCAGAATTTCTCAATATAGCTCCGCCTGCCAAGTTCCACAAAATCGACCCGCGTTAATTTTCCGTCTGTTTCTCCGAAAAGCACGCCATGCGGTCCGCTGTCCCGAAAACTCCGGGCCTCAGGGTATCCGCAATCCGCCCATAAAGTATCACCGGCCTGATGCAGCCCACTGAATTTCTGCTGATGCCCTAACGCCAGATAAGTTAAACCGCTTGCTATAATCGCCTCTGGTTCCAGAGGAATAAACCCATCCGTATTTCGTGGGGACGCTATCTCTGCATGGAGCAGCATCATCTGGATTGGCGCATTGTGTAAGACAGGTTGAATCATCCCCAAATCAATCAGCTCCTGACGGTAATTCGTCCATCCCGAGCCATAGATGACAGTTCTTTTGGCCGGAATTTCAATATGGCTGATGCCCCCTGCAAAAATATGAACATTATCAGGCCATTCAGCAAAACGGTAGGCCGAAGAGATGACCAAAGGATCCTGATCCCCAGGCGTGATAAAGACACAGGTGTCCTTCAATCTGGAGAACGAACAGTAGACACGTTCGACTGTTTCTTTACGGGTGTATTCCTGATCAAATAAGTCGCCTGTTACAAACAGAAAGTCTGCTTTCTCTTTTTGACATAATGTCAGGACGGTTTCGAAAGTCTGCCATAAGTCTTGATTGCGCATTGCTGACCAGGAAGGCGGGCCTTCCCAGGAACGGCTGTCAAATTGAAATCCGGCACAATGCACAAAACGAATCGTTTCCGCCATTTTTACACCTCACCCTAATGACACCAAAACATCAATCTATCCTTGCACAATAGGTTATTCTGATAATAATAGTTCCCTATCGTAAAAAATGTTCTTGGGAACCCAGGCAAATTCCTGCTTATCACTGGAACTTTCTTTCTTTTCAGCCTTAAAATTTGCCTTAAAAATTAAAGCCAGAATTCTTTCTGGCCAAAATAATGCTTAAATAAGAGGTTTAAACAGATTTCTGTTTGGTTTGGGTCAAACGTTTACGGCGGGTAGCGATCCTGTAAATCGCAAAACTAATCAGCGCTAGGACAATAAGAACTACAGCGTAGACCGTCAGGGTGATTATGTTCGGATTACTGAGCAGGGATATTGGATTGTGGCTGTTGTCAGCCACTTTTCTTCCAAGTACACTGCTGTAATGATCGGGAATCGTTGGAACTCCGCCGACTTTGGCAAATGACTGAAGATATAAGGCGAGCGCCTGCCATTCTTTAACTTCGGTATTATTTCCGGCTGCGTCTCTGACGATCCGGGCTTCAAAGTCGGTAACCGGCGTACCCTCTTCTGTTTTGGGTACAATCGACAACAGACCGAAAGATTTATCGCCGACAATCGAAAGCATCTGAGCAGAATACAAACCGGCAACTACCCTGTATAATTTGGTATCGTCAATTTTTTCAACAGAGCCGTCCGGTTTCTGCAATACGGCGTTAGTGACCTTATTGAATATCATCCGGTTCGGATTATACGTGAAATCAATACCTGACATAAACAACTGAGCTTCAGCCATCATCGGTGAGATTGAGGCATCTACTTCGCACAGGGTCTTTAACTCCTGGCCGGTTAAATAGACAGAAACCAGCGGATACCCTGGAATATTATCCGGTCCGGTCCCGAGGGAGCTTACGCTAAAGGCGTCGGCAGCTGTAATAGCCCCCTTAAAAAAGGTACCTCTGATCGTCCCGGCAGGTACAACTGCGACATCCACAGGAATATAGTCTGAAGCCTCCGCCTTCTTCACAGCATAAACATAGGCATCAGAAATCAGGTTGGCTAAAGGGTCTTCCTGATGCGTATTCAAAATATCGTTGACTTTCTGGAAGTTATAGGGGGATTCTGCCAACACTTGATCAAAATTCAACTGAAACGGTGTAAAAAATTTGTCCTGAACCTGCTGCTTGAAGCGGTTGACAGTTTCAGCAACCTGCTGATCGTCAAGCAGGCTTTCATTAATTGGCTGCAGCCGGTAAGCGGCGAGTTCCCAATCCGTACCGGACTTTCGGGAAATTTGCAGGACACCGAGGTTCTTGCAGCTGTCTTCAGCGGAACAAATCAGTGTTTTCCCTTCGAGGATCGGTACTTCAACTTTAGTGTGGGTGTGGCCACTGATGATTACATCGATATCCGGAACCTTTTTTGCCAGGATCTGGTCTTCAGATTCGGCTACATCCTTCCATGTTCCGCAATGGGATAAGCAGACGATTAAATCAACGTTTTCCTTTTTTAAAAGGGAAACAATCCGTTTGGCATTTTCCACAGGATCTGTGAATTCCACTTCTGCCTTTGGCGCATTGGAAGCCGCATCTTTCCCCATTAGACCAAAAATGCCAATCTTCACACCATTCTTTTCAATGACGGTGTATTCCTTGATCCCATAATCCTGATAAGCCTGCTGCAGAGCTACGAGTGAAGGGGTTAGGCTGCCGTCCTGTTTTGCGGGAAACGAGACATTGGCCTGAACAATTTCCGGCAGAACTTCTCCGGCTTTACGGGCGGCCACCGCTGACTGCAAGCTGTCGGCCAGTCCGGATGCCCTATAGTCATATTCGTGATTGCCCAAAGTTACAGCATCATATCCCATCTGCCCCATCACACGAAGCTCCGGGGAGTCTGTCCGGAAAATCGTTTGAAATGGTGTTCCCATCGAATAATCTCCGGCATCGACGAGCAAAGCATCCGGATCATTCTCTTTCCCGGCAGTAATGGCGCTCTGGAGTCTGGCAAATCCGCCGGACTGTTTGATTACACCGTTTTGTTCATCTTTGACCGGCAAGAGATGATCATGCATATCATGTGTAAACAAGATTGTCATGCTCTTCTGAGTATCGTCAGCCGAAATCGGATAATTTATGGATAATACGAGCATTGTGCCAATCAGGAAAACGGCCATAGCAGACTTAATTCTTTTCATCATCTTCCCCCTCATTTTAATCCATTCTAATTATGCTCAGTCGTAGCATCCATCCATTGAACAATGTCCCGAAGAACCTGATCGTGGTTCGTTTCATTATGCAGTTCATGCCTGCTCTTTTCATATTGTTTGAGTGTGACATCCCTAATACCGGCTTTTTGATAACGATGCTGCAAGGCTGTGCTAATTTTCCCGTAGTGCCCGACAGGGTCCATTTGGCCGGAAAGAATCAGGACCGGGACTTCTTTTGGCATTTTCCTGACATTGGATTGCTTTTGAACTTCCAGGATGCCTCCAAAAAAATCGCGATAAAACGCCAACGTACATATCCCCCCGCAGTAACCGTCCTGAATATATTGGTCAACTGCAGCCGGGTCCGTGGTCAGCCAGTCATAGGCGGTCCGGTTCTCAGGACACCGGGCATTGAAATTTTTAAAAGTGAGCTCCTGTATCCATTTGCTTTGATAGCTTTTTCCTTTGATCAGTGCCATGGTCCCGCATAAGAAAAGGCCATAGTATAGCCTAAACGTCGTGTCCCCGCCCGGGCCGGATAAAATGCTCCCCTGTATTCCCTGCTTATTTCCATAAAGATGCATATAGTGCCGGAGAATAAAGCTTCCCATACTATGACCGAAAATAAACAGCGGCAGTCCGGGATTGTCTCTTTTGATCAGAGCAACGAAATCATAGACATCGCGCACCATAAGATTCCAGCCGTCTTGACTGGCGACTTCTAAGCCTTGGCTTTCAGCTGTTTTGCCATGGCCCCTTTGGTCATAGGCATAAACCATATACCCTGCCTCCGCCAACTCCCTGGCAAACGGTGCATATCTGCCGGAATGCTCCGATATCCCGTGAATCATCAAAATGATTGCTTTGGCAGGGAGCGTATCCGGCTCCCATTGGGTCATAAATATTTGATCCGAAGGATGGATATTCCAGTAACTTTGCTTTTCTCTCATGCGATTTCCCCTCACGGCAAATTAACATCCTGCGCATCCATCAGCTAAAAACCGGTTACACCTAATATATCATCTTGAAGGCAAATTATCATCCTTTTACCGCGTTATAAATATTTCCAGAATTTTGGACATGCCTTTTTTCCAGTGAATTGTTAAAATACTGTAAGAAGCAAACAAGATTTGTACAGAATCCAGATGAAAAAATTTGGCGGAGTGGAGGATTTCAATGACGAAAAGAATTGTTGTGATGCTGCTTCTTTCTGCTATCCTGATTCTCGGTTTAGCTCAGGTAACGAATGCTGCTCTTGGTGATACACTTCTGAAGACAGGCTCGACAGGGCCGAATGTCATCGAACTGCAAACCAAACTTAACTGTCTGGGTTACAGCGTCGGCACAGTGGACGGAATTTTCGGACTCAAAACCCAGGCCGGCGTAATTGCATTTCAAAAATCTCGAAATTTAGTTGCCGACGGGATCGTCGGGCCCATTACAGCTTCAGCGTTAAATAATGCCTACGCCAGCAATGTACAAAATGTTAAAACGGGCTCCTCGATCGCCGCGACGGCCCAGAAATACATTGGTGTGCCTTACAAATATGGAGGTACTTCCCCATCGACTGGCTTTGATTGTTCCGGATTTGTTCAATATGTTTTTAAGCAAAACGGAATTGCCCTGCCGCGTATTTCCAGGGACCAGTACATGGTTGGCAAAGCGGTTAGTTTCGCTAATTTACAACCTGGGGATATCGTTTTCTTTTCGATGGCTCGAAACGGTGTCGTGGACCATGACGGTATTTACATCGGCAATAATCAGTTTATCAATGCTTCCAGCTCCAAAGGTGTTGCTGTCTATAGTTTCGGTACCTACTGGAAATCTGTCTATATCGGGGCAAAACGCGTGATTTAGCGGTCAGCTGAACTATGTTCATTGATCAGTGAACTCTATTCATTTTTTTTGAGGATGTCCAGATTGAATAATATCTGACATTCTCATTTTTTTGACCTTATGGCTTATTCGTTTAAGTAAAAGTAATTAAATAAAATTGCAGATTGTGTTATATTAAGACAAAACACTTTAGGGAATTTACGAATCAGTCTACTAGCTTATCCTTTATGGATAGAAAGGACGTTCTATGCCTGCGAACCATCTAAAAAAACATCCGCATCATCAACCTAATCAGCACAATCACTCCAGTCAACATCAGCAATCCTGTAGTTGCGGCCATGACCATTCTCATCAGTCCGGTCATGCCGTCCATGTCCATGACGCTGGATCCTGTCCTGTCTGCAGTGGTGTGGAAACCATAACGCCGGAAGAATATCTCAATAAAATAGAGGAAGCCGTCAATAAGCTCCCTCTGAATAAAACCACAGACAGAATGAACCGGCTGATCGTCCTGACTGCCGGCACGGCTGCCTCAGCTGCTGAACACAAAGATATGGTCCTGCTCCAGATTACTGAAGTCTACCTGACCCTTCGTCTGGCGGAGGAATCCGGTCAAATGCTGGCTCCCGAGAATGCCCAACGACTTTTCCGCGAGCTTTCCGGGCAGGCCGGCCTTGCACTAACTGCCAAATATGGTCTGGAAGGATTGACCAAGGTTGGTTTGGACACAGACACACGCAACACGCCGGGAACAGCCTCGCTTGTTTTTATTAGCTGCTATGCAGTTGGCAAAGTATTGATGCAATATTTTAGGAAGCAGGCGGAAGAATCCACGTTGACCGTGGAAGAAATCAAAGACTGCTTTCGGGCAGCGAAGGCCGAAGCAGAACAGCTGGCACGGGAATAAATGTCGGGTAACTAGTTTATTTACCTTGTACTTGTGCAACGTTCTCAAATTCTCTAACGGATGGCGCAACAGCCGAAAGCGGAATTGTGGCACACAGACCAGCCCGGGAATCTAATGCACGCATATATATATATATTTGGGTATTTATTTCAAGAGCGTTGTACTAGACATACTTTTTGATTACGATGGACTGACGTCCTTTTTTAGAGAGTCCACCTATTTCCTGAAGCTTGATTTTCCCAAGGCCGCGCAGGGATAGCGTATCCCCTTCTGCAACCGTCTTATCTGTTTTGTCACATTCCAGCGAATTCAGCATGACCTTCCCGGATTCAACATATTCCCCCGCTTTGGTACGGCTTAAGTTAAAACCTGCCGCGACCACACTGTCCAGCCGCAATGAGGCTACGGTGTCTTTCAGCAGAAGAACTTTTTCTTCCGGCATATGAACGGCTCCTTGTCAAGTAGACAGTCAAAAAAAGAA